>Ga0265293_10002725_pt1 | contig 34475 bp, 33 predicted proteins | sample Munlanlewell138R_FD_192505 | JGI IMG/M metagenome (GOLD analysis project Ga0265293, IMG submission 192505) | Leachate microbial communities from a municipal landfill in Southern Ontario, Canada - Leachate well 138R | ecosystem: Engineered > Solid waste > Landfill > Unclassified | place: Canada... | reverse complement strand
GAGATTTCCCTAAAATAAAGCAGTTACTAATTGGTATAAAAGTTTTAAAAGGTTAAAATAAGTATATTTTTTTGTTTGAATAGCAACAAAATCACCTTAAAATTACCTAAACGTTCGTTAATGATTCCGCCTTGACTCCTACTACACTCCTCCTGCTATCTTGGAGAAGTAGTAGGAGTGTAGTAGGAGTGCAAGGGGAGTGAAGGGGGAGTCAAGTGGCTGATAAAGACGAAGCAAGAGAGTCATACAAGTGTAATAATATAAAGTTTATTTTTAGATATGAGCCAGATTTTAATAAATGAAAAAAGTGCAGACTTTGCTGCACTTAATATTTTATGTTTGAAAAACAAATTTGACTATAATTCGTCAAACACTGATTTGATAATTTCTATACACTCATCAAGCTGTTCTTTTGTGATCACCAATGGTGGAGCAAGGCGTATGATGTGTCTGTGTGTTGGTTTGCAGATCAGACCTTTTTCTTTAAGCATAACACATACGTCCCAAGCTTCTTTTTTATCTTTAGGTTCGATAATAATTGCGTTTAACAAGCCTTTACCACGAACTTTTGTCAACATTGGGTGCTTAATCTTGTTTAATTCATCGCGGAAATAAATACCTAATTCTTGTGATCTTTCAGCAAGTTTCTCATCTCTTACCACTTCAAGTGCGGCAGTTGCTACAGCACAAGCGAGAGGATTTCCACCATAAGTAGAGCCGTGCTCGCCAGGTTTTATAGTAAGCATAATATCTTTTGAAGACAAAACTGCAGAAACAGGCATTGCCCCTCCAGAAAGTGCTTTTCCAAGAATAAGAATATCAGGTTTTACATTATCCCAATCGCATGCTAACAATTTACCAGTACGAGCTATACCAGATTGAATTTCATCTGCAACAAACAACACATTATGTTTTTTACAAATATCATAGCATTTTTTTAAATAACCATCAGCTGGAACATAAACGCCTGCTTCTCCCTGAATTGGTTCAACAAAAAACGCAGCCACTTTTTTGCCATTCTCATTTAAATACTTTTCAAGAGCATCTGCATCATCATATGGCACAGTTACAAATCCAGGTGTATATGGACCAAAGTTTGTTCTACAGTCTGGATCAGTTGATACAGAGATAATTGTTATAGTCCTGCCATGAAAGTTGCCATCACAAAATACTAATACAGCTTCATTTTCAGGAATCCCTTTTTTTACATATCCCCAACGACGAGCTAACTTCATAGCTGTTTCGACAGCTTCAGCACCAGAGTTCATTGCTAAAACCATTTCATAATCAAAAAATTCGGTGATAAATTTTTCAAATTCACCTAATTTGTTATTAAAAAATGCACGGGAGGTTAGAGTCATTATTTTTGCTTGTTCAATCATCGCATTTACAATATGCGGATGACTGTGCCCTTGGTTAACAGCCGAATATGCTGAAAGAAAATCATAATAACGATTGCCCTCTGGGTCCCACACGAAAGGACCTTCACCCTTAGCTAAAACCACTGGTAGTGGACTATAGTTGTGTGCACCGTATTTTTCTTCAAGCTCCATTGCAGTTTTACTGCTTACTTCTCCATAGACTAATTTCTCGGTCATGAATTCCTCCTTATATTGTTTTAAAACCCTTTTTAGCATACAACAGATTTTTTGTCAAACAAAATCATTATTATTTTCATATTTTCTATAAACATTTGCACTGTATGCCATTGTGATTGTATTTTTATAAAGCAATTGATCTTTTTAAATGTCAAATTTCAATAATTTGTATGTCAAGCTCAATATTTACTGCATTTACTAATTTATAAGAAACTATTTGATATGATGAGCATGGCACACTTTTTGTATATAAACTATTACTTACAGCTTTAGTTTTGTGAAATTTATAGAAATCATTACTCATTGTATAAAATAGTTTGACAAATAACATAAGATTATCAATATTGACTTAATAGCTATATTTCAGGAGCAAAAATGATGAATTTAGAAGAAAAATTAAAACTTATAAAAAAAGGAACGGAGGAAATAACTCCTCTTGACGAACTTATTAAGAAAATTGAAAAGTCAGAAAAAACTGGCAAACCTTTGAGAGTAAAATATGGTATTGATCCTACTGGATACGACGTCCATATAGGCCATTTGGTACCAATAAGAAAAATGCGAGAGCTTCAAGATTTAGGGCATCAAGGTGTGATAATTATCGGAGATACAACTGCTCAAATTGGAGATCCAACAGGTAGAGATGATACAAGACCACCACTTTCAAAAGAGCAGGTAATCCAAAATAGCGAAAAATACATGGAACAACTATTCACAGTGTTAGATAGAAATAAAACAGAAATACGATATCAATCTGAATGGTTTCCCAGTTTAAACTTGATGGATATCATAAAAATCTTTTCAAACTTTACTTTAGCACAGTTTATGGCTCATGACACTTTTAGAAAACGATTTGATGAAGGTTTACCACTATATTTGAATGAGTTAATTTATCCGATTCTACAAGGTTATGACTCTGTGGCTGTTGATGCAGATATAGAATTAGGTGCCACTGAGCAAAAATTTAATATATTATTTGGCAGAGATATGCAAAAACTGTTTGACAAGGAGCTGCAAGTTGCTATATTGTCCCCTATTCTGTTAGGAACATGTGGTACACGCAAGATGGGTAAGAGCTTTAATAATTATATTGCTGTATTTGACAGCCCATCTGAAAAATATGGAAAAGTAATGTCGATACCCGATAACCTTATTCTTAATTATTTTAACTATGCAACTAAAGTTGATCCCTATGAAATAGATAAAATAAATGAAGAGCTGGAGTCTGGTGTCAACCCAAAGATTATTAAGCAAAAGCTTGCAAGAGAATTAGTTACACTTTATCATAACAAAGAAGATGCAGAAAAAGCAGAAGATGAGTTTAATAAGGTATTTAGCCAAAGAGAGCTGCCCTCGAACATTGATTCTTATACAAGCCCTGAAAGCCCAATCTGGATTGTAAAACTATTGACATCTTCACAGCTTTGTGCAACCAGTAGTGAAGCAAGAAGAATGATTAAACAAGGTGCTGTAAGCATTAATAACGAGAAAATTAGTGACGAAAACTTACAGTTAGAGATTATAAATGACTCAATTATTAGAGTTGGTAAAAGACGCTTTTTGAAGCTACTAAAAGGATAACATGAATATAACAGAAATTATCATACAGGTTGTAGTTGTTGTTGTTGCTATCACAATACATGAATACTCACATGCATTAAGTGCCTTCTGGCTTGGAGATGATACTGCAAAAAGAGCTGGAAGACTAAAGCTAAATCCATTGTCACATCTCGATCCAATCGGTGCTTTAATGTTACTTATTGTTCATATCGGCTGGGCAAAACCAGTACCAATAAACCCCTACAACTTTAAAAACATGAAAACAGGTACAGCATTAACCGCTGCAGCAGGTCCAGTATCAAATTTTATTATAGCCACATTCTCTGCTTTTTTACTAAGGTTATTAAATTTATTTAGTTTTGCGTCAATAGTACCAGGTAGCCTAATCTTTTACCTAATTAATTTGGTTATAACAACTTTAAATTTTTCAGTATTTATAAATTTAGCATTAGGGCTATTTAATCTTATTCCTTTGCCTCCACTTGATGGATCAAAAATACTGGGCGGCTTTTTAAGTGATGACATGTATTTTAAGTACACTGCAAAGGAAAAACAAGGTGCATATTTGCTAATTATCATAATGGCTATTTCTTTTCTATTTAAAATCCCTATTCTTCCGATGTTGATAAATAAGCCACTTACTTTTTTTACAAATCTATTATTAGGAATATAATAAAAAATTGGAGGTATGAAAATGGATCTCAAAGAACTCAAGTTAATGATTGAAGAAAATGATGTTACTGCAATTGATCTAAAATATTGTGACACAGTTGGTATGTGGAGACACTTAACCTTGCCCATTGAAAAATTGGACTATATACTTAAATATGGTTTAATTTTGGATCATTGCCAGCATATAAAAACTGTTAATAATGAAGAGCTGGTGATAATTCCTGATATTGATACAGCAGTGATTGATGATAACTATAACACGATATCTATAATATGTACCGTACACGATAAAAAAACAGCAAAGGGTGCAAAATGCGACCCTCGTAGTATAGCTTTAAGAGCAAAAGAATACTTGGCAAGCTCAGGAATAGCAGATGAATCATGTTGGATACCAGAGCTTCGTTTTTATGCTTTTGATGAAGCAGACTTTTATAGCTCAAAATTTAGCTCTGCATATCAATTTACATCCATTCAAAATAAGTATTGTCTTCCTGATAGCTATGAAGATAGTGACGCAATTTCGGCACAAGATATAAATGCAAGAAATATTAACAGTCCATTGGATAGTAAATTTAGCCTCAGGCAAGACATTGTTGATTGTTTAATAGATAAAAACATTAAAATTAGCTGCCATAGCCACGATGATGGACTTGCTGGACAACAAAGAATTATGCCAGAATTGATGCCATTTCCCAAAGCTGCAGATGCAGTGCTTATCGCTAAAGATATTACAAAACATTTAGCTCTTGAGTATAGGGCATCAATTACTTTTATGCCAAAGCCAATTTACAATGAGCCAGGCAGCGGAATGCACTTTCATGTACAATTAAAACAAAATAATATCAATCTTTTTTATGAAAAAGGAAGATATGCTGATTTATCCCATACAGCTTTATACTTTATCGGAGGGATTTTGCAACACGGAGCATCTTTAGCAGCTTTTACAAACCCAAGTACAAACTCATACAGAAGGCTTTTTGCAAGCCCTGACGAACCATCAAAACTATTTTATGGCTTTGCTAATAAACTTGCTGCAATCAGCGTACCCAAGAGTGCAAACACCGAAGAAGAAAAGAGAATTGAAATAAAATTTGCAGACGCAACATCTAATCCATACCTTGCTATGAGTGCAATTCTTATGGCAGGTCTTGATGGTATTAAAAATCAAATTCATCCAAATGAATTAGGCTATGGTCCTTATGAAGATGATATTAATCAATGGTCAAAAGAAATGCAAGATGCGATAAAGTCCATGCCTAACAGTTTAGAAGAGGCTCTTAATGCTCTAAAAGCTGATCATCAATACTTGCTGGCTGGTAATGTATTTGATAAAGACTTTATCAAAAGCTGGATAGACTTAAAAATGAAAGAAGTTGTAGCAATTAATCAAAGACCGCACCCATATGAAATGACCATGTATTATAACCTATAAAATAATGAGGTGCATTGCACCTCATCTTTTTCTTATGAAATATGACCCTATAAAAAACATTTTTGCCAAAGCAATAGATAAAAACAATGTTGCAAGGAATTTGTTTTATCGTGCTCTGGATCTATTAATCTTACGTCAATGGTATGTAAAAAAATATATAAAAATGTTTTTTAAGACAAATGACAGCTTTACCTTTTACGATGCTGGTGCAGGTTTCTGCCAATATACAGACTTTGTTATGAAACGCTACAAAAATGCAAAAATTGTATCTATGGATTTAAAATCTGATTACATGAAATCATATCAACGCTCTCTTAACAAAGATCAATTAAGCAGAATTAAAGTTTTTGAAGGAGATTTACAGAGCTTTGTATCCCCAGAAAAAACTGATTTAGTAATTGCAATAGACATTTTAGAACATATAGAAAATGACATTTCCGTGCTTAATAATTTCTACAAATCAATGAATAACAAAGCATTGTTAATTACGTCAACACCAAGCAACTTAGATAAAGCCGCTGCTTTTACTGCAGAACATGTAAGACCTGGCTATTCACCTGAAGACTTACAAAATAAACTATTAAATGCTGGCTTTAAAATCAAAGAAATTCGTTATTCTTATGGCTTTTGGGGTAAAATATATTGGAATTTAGGTATGAAGTTGCCACTACAAATATTATCAATTTCAAAGTATTTCCTGATATTTATGCCCGTTTATTTTATTGTGTTTATGCCTTTTAACTTACTTTTTATGCTGCTGGACCTAATGATAATAAACAAAGCAGGAAACGGAATAATATGTATTGCTGAAAAATAAAGCTTGCAAAAGGATTGCATTTATACTATATTTAAAAACATACAATAAATTATGGAGGATGATATGAAAAAACAATTAATTCTACTATTGGCTTTAACTCTCATAGCAAGCTTGCTTGTTGCAGAAACTGTCGAAGAAAAACTACAAAAGTTTGGACAAGAAAATGCTAAGGGATTTATACAGCCTTTTGTTAACTCATTTGGTAACAATTTAAACAGTGGTTTTTATAATACTGCAAAAGTATTAAAGCCCTTAAGGTTTCAGTTTAGCTTAAACTTAACTGCTTCAACAATACCAAGCTCAGACAAAACATTTATGGTACAAAATCCTTTTTTAAATGACCCATTCAACCCCTATATTGAAACAGAAATCGAGACTGCAACAATATTTGGAAAAGATGGAGGCGAATTTACTTCTAACTATCCTGGATTTGCACCCTTTGCAATGCCTGGCGGTTTAGACCTAAAAATGATGCCATTTGCTGTTCCACAAGTTTCTGTTGGCTTACCCTTAGGCAATGAAATTCTCGTGCGTTATTTCCCCAAAATGGAAATCAATGAAGACATAGGAGAATTTACATTTTATGGTTTAGGCTTAAAACATAGTATATCACAATATATACCATTCTTCCCAGTTGATGTAGCCGTTCAAGGAGTCATGCAGAAAATGGAAGTCGGTGATATAATCAAAATTGATGCTGTTGCTGCTAACGCAGAGATAAGTAAAAGCATACTCATCTTTACATTATACGGTGGTTTAGGTTTTGAAAAAACCAATTTTGTAGCAGAATACTCTTTTGAACAATCTGTGTTTGACCCAAATGACCCTGCAAACCCTTCTACTACAACCATTCCTGTTAAACTTGAGTTAGAATCTGATAACACAATGAAAACTACTATTGGTTTAAGACTAAGCCCATTCCCATTTGTAAAAATATATGGCGACTATAATATTGCTAATTATAACAGCTTAAATGCAGGTTTAGCTATTGGTTTCTAATGTTTATGCAAAATATTGCCTTTTTTGCACATTAATGTTAGATGCAAAGTTCAAAAATTATGAACGCATATTGCACTATATTACAAGTAGTTACATTTTATGATGCAATATTTTTCTTAAAAATGCAAAATTTCTATTGACAAGATGTTTTAATATTTGTTAAATAGCATAAATTTATAAAGTGGAGGTAGATATGACACGTGACGAGTTAATTAAGAAAATCGCTGAAGATGCTGAGATTACAAAAAAAGCAGCAACTAACGCTCTTAATTCGGTTTTGGAAGGAATTACAGAAGCATTACAAGCGAACTCATCAATCACTTTTGTTGGATTTGGAACCTTTAAAGTTACAGAAAGAAAAGCTCGCAAAGGCGTTAATCCACGTAGTGGAGAACAAATTGATATACCAGCTCGCAATGTTCCAACTTTCAAAGCTGGCAGCAAGCTCAAAGAAGCTGTAAAAACAGCAAAGTAAATTTGTACTAATGTTTTTAAAAAGCGGCTGTATTTATTACAGCCGCTTTCTTATTTAGTAATATTTAAACTAATATATCTTAATTATTCTCCATCAATTTTTATTGCTGATACAGGGCAACCTTTATAATTCACTGTAAGATCGCCTTCATAACAACTACCACATGATTGACATTTCTCTGGATCGATATATGCTTTGCCTTTAACCATTGAAATAGCTCCATTTTTGCAAGCTCGAAGACAAAGCCTGCATGAAATACATACCTTTGGATCAACAAAGTATTTTTTCTTTTCAAGAACAATCTTTGGAGTCTCAATAAGCTCTTTTCCATCCAAAGTATCTTGTTTTGTTTCCATTATCTCTTCAACAACTTTTTCTTTGATAATAACACTTTTTTGTTTAATTGGCTTGAGTGTTGGCTCTTGCTTTGTAACATTTATAGCCGTTAAACTTTCAAGACTATCCAATTCTACCTGCACTACTAAATCATCAACATCTAATAACCACGAAAAAATTGCATTAGCTGGACAACCAATATAGTCTTGATCTCCATACTTACAAAAACCACAATCTATGCACTTTTCAGGGTCTATATATGCCTTACCGTCAACAATACTTATCGCACCTGTAGGGCAATCAAGAACTTCAACACAAAGACCACAACCGATACATTTCAAAGGGTTTATTTTAAACTTTTCTATCTTCATAGCAAAGATACTTGATGAAATAAACATAATAAAGAGTAATACAATAGCCTTTTGTTTTATCATTTTTAAAGCTACCTCCATTTAATAGTATCCTTTAGAGGACACACATCGATACATTTTAGACACTTTATGCAATTTGGATTTTTAATAATTACTTTGTGTTGCAAATCTATATTCATTGGACATGCTTCTGTACAAGCACCGCAGTCAATACATTTATTTTGTTCTATTTTAATATAGAAAGCATCTATTCGTAAAAACTTGCCAATCTTACTAATAACATTCATTAATGCTGCATAGGGGCATAAAAACCTGCACCAAAACCGCTCAATAAATAAACTAAGGATTAAAGTTATAACTAAAAATATCAACGAACTCACACCTGCATTCTTTATCCATGCTAAAGTAGTTATAGGACAATAGTTCATGAAAGCTTTTGATAACCCGAAAACAGATAATATTATTGTTGCACCTAAAACTACATACTTTATCAAGCCTATTGATTTTTCATTTGAATGGCTTATCTTCAAAACAGCTTTTGCATTTTTAGGAATAATACGATATAGATATTCTTGTAAAGTACCAAAAAAGCAAATAAACCCACAAAAAGCTCTACCAAACCACATTACTAACATAGTTAAGGCCGCAAATATTAACAAGCTAATTGGATAAATATAGCCGCCTTGTTTAAAGCTTAATGTTCCAAAACATACTACTGAATATGGACAAAGCTTATGTACGATTAGAAGTGTGTTTTTGATAAATAAATATATTAAAATGCTGCTTACTATAAAGAAGAATAGCTGAATCCACTTTCTTGATTTTAACAAAAGCCTCATATTTCTTTGAGTTTCCTTCTTATTGTATTCCTTGAAATCCCTAAATAATCAGAGACCTTCGATTTATTTCCATCATATAAGTTTAATAAATGCATGATGATTTTTTGCTCTAATTCTTCAAGACTAATGCCTTCCTTAGGAAATTCAAGCACCAATCTATCCGAATCTTCTTCATGCAAATGGGTTTGATATTCATCATTCAAATCACCTAAAAAGTCTATATGTTGTGCTTTGAGCTCAATATCATCATATAAAACGGTAGCCCTTTCGATTGTGTTTTGTAATTCACGAACGTTGCCTGGCCAATCATAATTTTCTAAAATATTCATAGCTGCCTTAGAAATTAACTTAAATCGTCTATTTTTGCTTTCAGAAAACTCTCTTAAAAACATTTGTGCAAGCGGCACAATATCTTCTATTCTATCTTTTAAAGCAGATATATGCAAGCTGCCAGCATTTAGTCTATAGAATAAATCTTTTCTAAACAGCCCATCGGATATCATTTTCGTAATATCTCTATTTGTTGCACATATAAACCTAACATCGAGATCTATCTTTTTTACACCACCGACTCTATACATTTCTTTGAGTTGAATTACTCGCAAAAGCTTTGGCTGCAAATGAAGCGGCATATCCCCTATTTCATCTAAAAATATTGTACCACCTTGTGCCATTTCTAACTTACCTATTGTGCCTGTCTTCTTAGAGCCTGTAAAAGAGCCTCCTTCATATCCAAACAATTCACTTTCGAAAAGAGAACTTGTAATAGAAGAACAGTTTATAGTTACAAATGGTGTAGTTTCAATGCTTTCACCATAATGAATCATACGAGCAAATATTTCCTTACCTGTACCAGTTTCACCTGTAATTAAGACAGGTATAGACCTATCTTGATGGAATCTCATTGCCAAATCCTTCATATGCTTCATTTTTTCTGAGAATATACCTATTTTTCCAATTCCTATTATCTCTGAATATGCAGAGCTTAACTTTTTATATTTCTTTTGAATTTCTTCTGTTGACAATAATAGCTGATCATCAAAATCATTCTTCAGTTCGTCATTTTCTTTTAATAAAGTTAGATGTTCTTGTGCTTTATTAATTACTGCAGCCAACTCTTCTACATCAATTGGCTTAATCAAATAATCCCAAGCACCAGAACGCAAAGCTTGTATGGATGACTGCAAGTCTGCATGGCCCGTAATTAATATAACATCGGTAAATCGAGAGTATGCAGAAGTTTTTATCTCTCTTAATAGTTCAAGTCCTGACATCCCTGGCATCTTAATATCTGATATTACAATCTGGTGATTATTTTTCTTCCAACAATCTAAAGCTATTCTTGGGTCATGAAATTGATCTACATCAAAACCCAAATAATTTGTTAAAAAGTTATGAATCGCTTTCCTACTTAAATCCTCATCATCAACCAATAAAACCTTCATATTCCCTCTTTTAAAGCTAATTTATTACCTTTTGTGGCAAGAGCACTTGTGTTCTTGCTCCTCCCAGACTATTATTACAAAATTCTATTTTACCGTTAAATTTGTCAAGAAACTTTTTAACTATCATCAATCCTAAGCCCATACCACCATAAGAGCTTTTATTACTCATAAAATCATCTTCTTTAGGAAACATGTCATACAAAAATCCTATTGCATTGTCATCAACGATTATACAGACATTGTCGCCCACTAATTTGGAGGTAATAGTAATTTGTTTATTATCTTTATCTACTGAAAGCAAAGCTTGTATTGCATTATTCAATAAATTTACGATTATTTGCTCTAAAAGTATCTCATTTCCATACACAAACATATCGTTTGGACATAAATCTGCATAGACTTGAATATTGCCATCTAATTGCTTGCTAATTATAATATTCGCCTTTTCAATTGCTTTATTTATGCTTATTGATTCATATTTTGTATGGTCATCTGGAACATTCCAATAGTTTTTCATTTGCTCAATAATCTGTTCTGTTCTTATCACAGATTCTTTAATCATTTTTATCTCTTCTAAAAAGAGGCTTGGAATTACTCCAGGCTGTCTTTTATTCCAAAAAAGTATTGTATCAACGTTCAAATGTATAGAATGCAAATATGGTGTAACTTCATATATCATATTATCAGCCATCAAAGAAACAGTGCTTAATCTAACAGCCTTTTCAATAATTTGTTGGTTTTTTATTTCGTTTTCTTTTCTCAGATAATATTTTTTCAAAACAGACAAACGTTGGTTAAAAAGCTGATTATTTAGGTTGTTATTTAGTTGATTGTATGCATATTTATCTTCATAAGCCAGCTTAAAGTCTCCAGTTCTTTCATATGCTAATGACCTCAATGCCAGTGAATTAATTAGAATGTTTTTCCTTGAATAACAACGAGACAAGTCTATTGCGTTTTTTAATTGCTCTATACCTTTTTCGTATTCACCGCTGTAGAACATAACTGTACCTTTTAAAAAGAAGTACAGAGGGTTGATTAGTGTCAAGTTGGGATTATATAGTTCTCTTTCTATCTCTACTAACAGCTTATCTGCTATTTCATAATCTTCTTTTTGTATTTGATAATAAATCTTTATAAAGTTAAGTGCTATTACCGAATATTCTTGCTCACCATCAGAAAACAATTCTTCAATACGTTGTAAACGACATTCAGCTGACTCAAAATCTTTTAGCTCAAGATAAGTAATACACAGTTCTGATATAGCAACTATATTATTCGGATTGAGCTGGATTGCTCTTTTTAATAAATCAATAGCTAAATAGCTATCTTCCACCATTTTATGTATTCTGGCAACATCGAGCAAAGCTCTTGAAATTTGCATATTATCTTTCATTTCATACGATAAATCAAGTATTCTAAGTGCATAATCATATGACACATCAAAGTTTTTTAACATAAAATGTGAGTATGACATAACACGAAACAAAATATATTGATAGCTATCCTGCACAAGAGGTGACAATTCTTTCAGGATATCTTGGGTAAGATTCACACAATCCTGCCATTTATACAAATTCCAAGCTTTATGAATAGAGGGATAACGTTTTAATATACTTCTTTCAAAAGGCTCCAAAAAAATGATATTAAAAATACTCGATTTCATTTATTAATCTACCTTGCCTGGTATAGCAACCAAAAAGTAAGGTGAAGGCTCATTTGCAAATGTAATATAACCATTATATTGGTTAATAAAATACTTTGATATTTCTAAGTCTAATAATAATCCATTAAAGTTATCTTTTTGGCTTGTTTTAGCCATTATTTCGGTTAGTGAGTTTTTCAACTGACCATCAAAACTTACTTTTATTGTATTGTATTCAAGATTATGATCTGTCTCAATTATTAGTTTTTGATCATGATTAGTAGAATTCTCACTAATTATCATAAAACAGATGTTTATCAAATACAAAATAATTTGCTCAAAACAGTTTTTGTTGATTATTGAAATAATATCTTTATTTATTGGTATAAATTCGATAAAAACGTCTTTTGCTTGTAATCTATTTTTTATCATGGTTATTTTCTCTGACATAAACTCATTAAGTTCAACCCTTTCAGTATCACGTGCCAAGCTATCTGTTTTCCAAAAGCTTCTTATCTGTTCAATAATTTTATTGACATAATTTACACTTGTTGAAATATCCTTCAACTGCTCAACAATTATCTCTGGTATTGCTCCAAGATTTCTTCTATACCAATATAAAACACTCTCACATGATATTTTTACAGCAGAAAGCGGTTGCTTTATTTCATGCACTATTCCGCTTGATATAATGCCAATAGACGTCAAGCGAGGGCTTTGATTAATCAGCTGCACCATACCTTGATTAGCATTGATAAAGTTATACTTAGATTGAATTTCACTGAGTCGTGCTGTTTTTTCTTTACTGATAATCTGCTCTTCTAACTCACAAACTCTTGTTAAGTATTCATAAGCTAATTTGTAATTACCCTCATTTTTCAAGATTTCAGACAACTGATAATATGCTTTTGCCAATAAAGATATTCTCGAAAAGCGATTACTTACATTGACAGCCTCGATAAGCAACTCTTTTGCCTTTTCTGTATCTTTCAATTCTTTGTGTATACGTGCTTTTTCAATTAGTATTGACATTAATAGGTATGTATCATTTTTAATCTCAACCTGCTCCAATGCTTTGTCAAGGTATTCTATTGACTTTAGGTAGGCATTATTACAATACTCAATTATGGCTTTATGGTAAAAACCTGTACCAGAAATTACTAATTCTTCTTTATCTTTATATGAATCAAAGCCAAGTAGCATATAGTATTTTGCTTTCTCGTATTCTTCCTGCTTATAATAGAGCAAACCAAGATTGCACAATACATTTGCAAAATTCGGGTTTACATGAGCAGACCTCAAAAAGTGTTTTTCTGCAAGTTCAATATTCTCCATACGATAGTAGATTAAGCCTATTAAGTTCAAACTAACAGCAAGTAAATAGTTGTCCATCTTTTTATCAGCTATTTCAAGAGCTTTAAAGCTAAACTCTAATGACAAGTCATACATATCTTTATAAAAATATATAGCACTCAAGCCGTCAAAAACATATGCTAAACTTAACTCATCTGATAGCTTTGATTCCCATTCTATCATCATGTGCAAAAATGGCTCCATATCCATAAAGTCATTATCATATCTTTTTACTTTGAGCTCTTGTAAAATCAATATTTCTTTATCAGTAATTGATTCCAACTTGCTTATTTGACGATAAATTTCTTGAATTTTCAACTTTTTTCTTATCCTCTTTATAGTTCAAAAGCATCTGTGGCATTGATCCATAGATGCTTTAAAAACATACTAATTTACTTTGTCACTTTTTAGAACAAATCGTCATCATCGTCATCATCGTCATCTTCTTCTGCATCTTGTATCCAATCAGGACAAAACAATAAATCTTCTTCATAATCCCAACCATCAACATTTTCCAAACCAAAACGCCTCAACAAGTCCTCTTCCCAAAGAGAATATTTCACAATTTCGTTTTCATCAATTGTGTACACTAAGACAGGTCTTGAGTATTTTCTTAAGTCGTATTTTTCGTTTTCTACCAAATCAAAAAATTCTCTAATCTTTTTCTTTTCGTATTGAGCTTTCATCATAATAACTCCTTATGCAAAACAACGAAATGCTATACAAAATATTAGAAATCTAACATATAGCTAACACTTGCATTGATTTGAAACTTATCGTAATTTTTTGAATACTTTAGTTTTTCGTATTCTGAGCTCACTCTACGAAATTCTTTAATTGCGTCAAGCTTAAAATCAATATTTTTAAAAGCATATAATGTCGTGCCTATATTTACTTTAATTTTAGTATCTTTACGTGTTGCATGTATAGGATCTAAACTGACAGAATGTTTGCTTGTGTACTTGACATTTTCAAATCGGTAAGAGAAATATGGTGAATAATCGACAAAATTAGACTTTGCGTAAAACTTGGGAAACTGATATTTTATTTCAAAGCAATCTGAATCATATGAGCAGTCTTTTTGAGTATCAATCACTGTTTGCATCTGTTGATTATCTGATTTGTTGTCAAATTGCCTAAAATAATAATAAAGGCTCAGGATTCCTGGCTGATACTTGCTATATAGTCCTATTCCTGTTGTAAGAGCATTACCATCATATTCTGTGAAATACTTATTATGATAATAGTCTTCTGACTTACCATAAAGCTCAGCATCCAAACGTTTTGCCACAGGGTATTTCACTGTCATTTTATATAGGTTTTTCCCATATTCAAAATTCTCATCTTTTTGTGTACCATCAGTATCTTTATATTTTCTTAGATAATTGTTTGGATACCATCCGTATCGTATATCAACAAAAGCTTTATAGATTCTACTGTTAAAGCCTGTCAACACATTAAATCCACTCTTGTCGCTATTATTGATATAGCTATTCTGAGTCAGGCTTATAGAAGGACTTATGCGATAATTCTTATTTCTATAGCTATGTGACACTCGCATATTGATTGTCTGAATAAGGTCATCACTTGTGTCAATATAAGTAAATCCTTGCTTATTTTCAAACTTGTCTAAGTCTTCATCTGAAAGATTAAAGGCATTGTCTGTGTAACTAAGCTGATATGTTATAGATGCACTTTGTGCCATTAATAGTGAGCCAAGCACTAAAAAAACCAAAGACAACACAACGTATTTATTCATTTAAGTCTCCTAATATTCGTGAGTATATCAATTACCCGTTTTTAAAATTGAACGAACCAAGATCTCATGAGTTGATAAAACTCTAAACTCAATTTTATCTTTCTTTTTAATATCGCTTATAATTATCTTTTTACCTACTGATACTTTTTGGTCATTAACGCTATATTCGCCAGATATTTTTTGAGTCAAATCATATGAGTTTACAAGCCTATCATTCTGATAAACATCAATCTTACACCTTGATTTATCTGCAAGAGGTAAGAATCTAACATAGCTTGTAATTTCTCCGTCATACTGTGCAGTAAATCTAACTGGTGAAGAGGAATCAGCAATGAAGTAATCACTTCTTGTTTTTGAAGAAATCAAACTAACTATCCTTTTGTAAGATTCGCCCTTAAGAATAACTGATTTGGGTATCTCTTTAATAACAGATACTTCTTTACCAAACACTCTAAAATATGCATTAGGGTTACGAGTATATATACTAAATTTTTGTGTATTTTTGGGTATCTTAAGCTCTAATGATTCATAAAAACCAAAACTATCATTACTACTTACTTTTTTTACTGTATAGCTGCTTGTTTGCCCATTTATATGTAAGTTAAACTTCACTTCATCGTTTTTCTCTTTAGATATGACTCTAACCCTTATCTCTTCAAAAGGGCTTACATCAACATCCATTTTCTCAAATCTTAACGGTCTATAGAAAAATGTATTCACATTATTTTCAAGCTTAGCTACTCTTCTTGACCAGTATTTCTGCACGTTTATTGCTTTCCATTTTACTATCGTTTTGGCACTTAAAACGCCACAAACTCCGATTACAATTACTATTAAAATTATAATTGATTTATTTTTAATCTTAAACATATTCACCTCTACAAATCTTCTTCTGGATCAACTATATTACTCATAAAATGACGATCGTGACGATCGAAGATTATAACTGCAATAATTGCAAATATTAATACCAACCAACAAACAACTGCTACAAACACATTGTTAATTTGTTTTGAAAATATTGGTCCTTCACCATATTTTTTATCATCTTGACCATGATCGTAAACTGTCATTGAGTTTGTATCTAATTTATGATCTTTAGCTAACTTCATCACATTATATATATGAATAATTGGCATATTCATTTTGGAAAAGAGCATCATAACGCCTGGTTCCTTAAATTCTTTTTCACCAAGTTTTCGATTAATACCTGTTTGTATTATTTTTGCATTTACAAGGCTACCTACATTGCCAACACCTGCACCCAAATTAACAAATGCTGAATAATGTTCTCCATCAGGTAATTCATTTATATATGATTCGTATCTCAATTCAACATTTTCTTTTAAATTCTCTCCTGAAATAGGTATAGATTCATTACGTATAATCGCTCTCATTAGGTTTTCGCGACCCTCTGGTGGTAAACCTCTGCCTATATCGTTTGTGCCGCCTAACGTTGCAAATTTTGATTTAAAACTGATCATTTTATTTTCAAAAAGAACTGTTTCCATATCAAGCCATGTAAAGAGCTCCCTATTTGCTCCATAAGTTGATGATCCTGCTGATACTATTATTATTGGTTTTAGTTTCAAGGTCTCCATTGCAATATATAAAGCAAGATTTGCTCCTGGATTAGCACCTGTAAGTCCAACTGCAACATAATCGCCCTCTTTCAAATCACTTCTCTTCAAAAGATCAATCATTATAGCTGCATAGTTTGGATTTAGAGTAGTAAGTCTTTCAGATAAAGCACCTCTACTTGTTGTTATTGATGACACACTGGCACCAATCAAGCCAGTCTCTTGTGGATCATTAAGTCTATCTATTGTATATCCAAGAGAAAGAACTTCTTCTTTTAGTACTTTCATTGCTTCAGCATTATTTTTACTTGCTAAAACTTTTTCTTCATAAAAGTCTTGTTTAACTTCTTTTTTGCTATAGTGTACGATGGTAAATAAGATCATGCTCAAAATACAGAGCCCAATCAATGACCAATTGTTTTTTAGTGATGGTTTATACATTAAAGTTTACCTCCCCACCAGATATTATAACGATTGTAATTCGTACTAATACAGCAGCTACTATCATTACGGTAAATGTTTTTATAAATCCTTGCCTTTCAAACCAGTTAGCAATTAGACCAGGAATGATATAACCTATAGATTGTAGCTTAAAATCCATTATATTTGGTGTAAATAAAAAAAATCGAGTTATCCAACCCAATATAAAACCAATTAATATACTCAACACCATACGTCTTTTACCAAACAAAAGGGTAAATGATGAGATAAAACGAATTATGCCCCATGTCAGCAAACTCACAATGAGTGTTCCGGCAATAAACGACGGTTTATCCAGATACATTGCTATATATCCTGGAACTACAATACCCCCAGCAGATGCACCAAGTAGCTCTGAGAATATTAAACTTAAGATAACGCCTAAGCCTACAGCAGCTTCAATCACGTTTCCTCCTTAATTCTTTCCATTAGATTTATTTTTAAAAAACTTAACTATACTTGCACCATATTTGGCTTGGTCAGCTATATTGCCAATACCTATTATGTGAGCCTTACTTTTGGCTAAACTGGATATTTTTGTATATAGTTCTTCCATGGGAATTTGCCCAATAGGTAAAACCTTTTCTTTTGGCAGGTTTTCTTGCATTGCATAAGCATAAACTTTTTCAGGGATTTCACCTGTTAATAAAAGATAATCATAATTAAGGTTATGACAAATATCAACCAATTGTTGTGACCTAAAATAGCGGTCTGCACGATTATTCAATATCAACAACTTTGTCACTCCATCTTCAAGGTTTTTTGTTATTAATTTGAAAATAAACTCTGTTGAAGAAGGATCATTTGCTGCAAAAACATTATAAAATGTAAACTCTTTATTTTCATTGTTATGGCTATATTTTTTTAAAGCACCAGGATCAGGATTGCTGCTTTGCATTCCTTTTAATGCCACTTCACGACTTACACCAGCTTGTGCACAAACAGCCAATGCCAGTTGAACATTATCTTTGTGTTCAATGTATGAAAACTCAGCCATTTCTTCGTCGGTTACATCATGAGGGCGTATCTTGTGAAGCTTGGTGTGTCGTTGTTTTGCAACCCTTTTCAATATGTGAAATTGTTCATCTTCTGCTGTAAATGCTACGCCTTTTGCTGGCAGTGTATTTGACAAACACATGGCTACGCTTTGCACTGTTGAACCCATTAAATCCAAATGGTCAGGACGTGCATTTGTTATAACACCAATAGTCGAACGCACAAATTTTCTCTCTGTAATCCACTGATAAGCTGGATTTACAGCCATACATTCAATCACAATTGCATCGGGCTTCATACTTGCTGCATAGCGAAATATATATTTTTGCTCAATGATATTTGCACCCATCAAGCGTACTATTGAAGCCTCCTTGCCATCTGGTAACAAAATACGTGGAAGAGTTCCTGTTGTCTTGCCTACTGTTACCAAGCCACCAGCACGCAAACCAGCTGATATTAATCTTGTTAAGCTTGATTTGCCGCGTGTTCCATTCACATGAATTCGAATAGGTATGGCATTTACATAGCGTAAATGACGATAATATTCTAATGCCCAATTGCCTATTAAAATTAGTGTAGCTATGATTAATACATACATTCCCAATCCTCATTATTATTATATTTTTACTACATTACTATGCAACATTTATTCCAAATTCGCTTCCACTGTCTATAATTCTTAGTTTTAAGCACCTATTTTTAATCTTTCATTATTTTGAGACTCATCATATATATTGTGTATAAGCCCTATTTTTACCTTTTTAAACTTATATTAGAAAACTTACTACAACCAAGACAAATAGCTAATTTTTGTCAATTACTTTTTGTATAATACAAACTTATTCTTTAATTGGATAACCAATATATATTAACAACTCATCTAATCTATATCTTAGCTCTTATATTATCATTTTTTTCGCTGCAAGATACATTTTTTAGAATACAAAAAGACATTTAGCACGGCACTATTCATTTACAACATTAACAAAATAGTTATAAATTGATATCGATAATATTATGTCAAAAAATCATGTTAAAATTACCTTAAAATGACAACTTTAAGCCTTATTGATCTCCCCTTCACTCCTACTACACTCCTACTACTTCTCCAAGATAGCAGGGGGAATGTAGTAGGAGTGAAGGGGAAGTCATGCTGATTTTAAATAAGAAAGAACTTGAGTTTACAACATCAAAAAATACTATTTACAAACAAAGCATTTATTCAAAATAAACTCTCGGAAGTAAAGCGTCTATAAATTATCAACAAAATGATACATCAACATAATTAAATGGTGAAATACAGATAGATTAAAAATAAATGCCCGGTTGTAGCAATCTATATTGCAACACCTTAGCTATTTGAGATTAAATCATACACAATTTTTAAAAAAAGAAGAATAAATACTAAAATAAAGATAGGTCGAATAAACTTTGATCCCTTTTTAACTACGAGTTTAGACCCCAAATAGTTACCAATAATGCCTGAGATTGCAGCAGGTATTCCTATGAGCAAAATTATCTTACCCCCAAGCAAAAAGCCAATCAAAGCAGCGATATTTGATGAAGAGTTTATCACTTTTGCATTGCCATTAGCAGTGACAAAATCATACTTCAAAATAAGAGTATATGCAAAAATTAAAAAAGTGCCTGTACCTGGACCAAAGAATCCATCATAAAAACCAATAATTAACGCAATTAAAGCAGATATCATTATTTTACAACTAAGTTTGTAACTATTAGATTGATTATTCAAACCAATATTTTTTTTAACAAGACTAAATACTGTGATTATTGGTAACAAAATAATAAGAATATAGTGCAGAAAATCAGGGTTGAGTAACAATACTGTCCTCGTTCCCAAAAAACTACCAAATAAAGCGAATAAGACGCTTGGTAGAGCTACTTTTACATCAATCATGCCATGTTTAAAAAACCTTATGGTTGATAGGATACTGCCCCAACATGAAGAGAATTTATTGTTTCCCAAAGCCACATGTGTCGGTAAGCCAGCAATCATATAAGCTGGCAAAGATATCAAGCCTCCTCCACCTGCAATTGAGTCTATCAAACCCCCTAAAAAGATTAAAGGCAAAATAATCAAAAAAGTATTATATGTGATTTGGTAATCCATTATTTCTTCTTATTTGAGTAAAAGTAGAAAATGCCAGGTAAAGCTGGTATAACTGAATTGAAGAAAAAGATAATCAAAGAGCATGCTACTGCTGTTTCGGCATTTATGCCCGATTGAGCAAAAAGATAAACAGATGCAGATTCTCTTATTCCAAGACCACTATACGAAATAGGTATTAATGTCGCAAATAAAACTAATGATACTTTCATCGCCATATCAAAGATATTTAGCTCACTAAATAAAGACAAAATCGCATAGTATTGATAAAAAGTAAGAAATAAATATACTATTTGAGACATTAATAAGGGAATCAAAGCAGATTTATATCTCTTCCATTTTCTTTCAGAACTGGCTTTTTTAAAAATAAGAGGCACAAAAAAAGGAAATAAAAAACTCAATATGAAAAGTCCTAAAAAGATGATTTGAAGGGACTTAAAGTAATATGCACAAGCAATAGCTCCAGCAACAAATACTATCCATGTTTGCAGCATCTTTTCAAGTGCAATAATAAAAAACGCTGACTTTTTTGATATTTGTTTGAGATAAAACATTTTACCAAAAGATCCTTGTCCTCCTGGTATTACAAGTTTAAAAAGCAAACCTAACGTGTGAGTTTTAAAAACATCGCCAGACTTCAAGTTTACGTTTGGATCTATCTTCATCAATGATTTCCAGTTTTTCATTTGAATAAAAAACTTCAAATAAGAGCTGAGTATCAACATAATAATCACCCATAATGGCAACAATAACAGGTGGTCGAACGTATCTTTAACAGATATTTTATTAAAAATGAAGTATAAGAGTGCTAAAGAAAATATAATCTTTAACACAAAACTAAGTTTTTTAATCTGTTCTTTGTGTTTGTGATAGTAATTTGTTATTTTGTTTTTCATTTCCAAGTCCATCTCCTGAAGGTACCTTGAATTGATTTAAATATCAAGAAATATGGGTAAAATAAAATGATAAAGGCATATGATGGATAAAATTGCTCTTTATGCTTTTTAGCTGAGATAAACAAATATATAAGAGCTAATAAATATATAAGTCCCAGTTCTATATATAGGCTATAACGATAAATAAAGTAAGGAGATACAAGCATTATTACAGCGATTAAGACACTGATAATTTGCCAAAAGCTGTTGCTCATATTGAGCTTTCCGAAACGCCTTAAATCTTGTTGCTTTCTTAATGTTTTGTTGACAGGCAAGGTGTTTACTGCAGGCTGATACATGTAAGCAATCCTTTTTTTGTTTCTGTAAAATTTATTTAAAAGTAATTTATCATCACCAGACACTTTGTGTTCAAAGCCCTTATAGCCTCCGAGCTCTTTGAAAGTTGATTTCTTGATCACTAAATGCCTACCTGTGCAACTAAAGGGCAGAGACAAGCCACATGTTGATGCATAAAAGCTTGCCGTTATTAAATATACAAACTTACGGAATTGACTATTATTGATTTCAGGAGAAAAACCAATTAACATATCTTTTTTGTCATAAATATGCTTGGATAGCTCTGATAGCCAGTCAACATTAGGCCTGCAATCGGCATCTGTAAGAACGATATAGGGATACATTGCAAAATCTATTGCCTTTGTGATTGCCCTTTTTTTGCCCTGCTCAGGATAATCAAGTCTTAATGCGTGATACGATGCCTTTTTTAGTGCAAATTCTTGCATCAATCTGAAACTGTCATCACTCGAATTATCATCAATCAAGATAGTTTCAAAATCCCGTTCTGGATAATTTATTGCTTCTAATGCTGCAAATAAATCAGGCAGATTACTTTCTTCATTTTTGCAGGCTATTACTATGGAGAAACGTGTTTGTGTGGTGTCTTTTGGCACTTTATTTAAGAAAATGCCAATAATTAATAGCACAATAAAGCAGGCAAATAAATATATTATAAACATTATCTTATTCACCTCCTTTTTGTTTTATACAATGCTAAAAATAGGGGTAAATTAGTCAATAAGAATTTATGTTCAGGGTATTTTAATATAACTTATATATACAGATCAGCAGTACAATAAAAAAAGCTGCTATTATTAAAAATAGCAGCTTAATGTATGATATACTAATTTAGTGTAAAGCTTTATCCAGGCGGTCTAAAATTATTTTGTTACCGCTTTTATGAAAGTAAATTCTTTTCGCATCCTGATCATGCCATGCATCACATTCATGGGTTGATTCTTTTATCTTCTTACCAGCTAACGCTTTGCAATCAAGTGATTTGGGGTTATACTCTCCATTAGTATGAGCATATTTTGCCAAATCATCTATCTTTTTATTTATTTCACATATGCGACCTTTTGTTAGCTTTGCATCATCTATAGAGCGAATGAATTCACCAGAAAAAATAACGAGATCCGAAGGGCTATCATGAAGCTGAGCAGAATAGATTTCCTTTTGCGATATGTCCCACAGAGAATTGCCCCATAGAGACAAAGCATAGTCACCGTCAATCTCAATAATAAGTAATTCAGAGATAGCCTTTGCCTCATCTTTTGTTATTTGCAAACCTAAATCCATTTTTCTTATAGCTTTAAGATTGTTTTCCAACTCTTCTTTTATTGTCAGCTGTACAGGTAATCTTGGGATTCTCATCAATTCTTTAGAACTTTCAAATAAATAAAAACTCTCATGAGCAAAGAATTGGGCTAAAGTTTGTAAAAATGCATTAACGCTTTTAAAGCCGCCAGTAAGATTATAAATAATCTTATAGTTATGTTCATATGACTCATAGATTGTTTTAAGCTTTTCACTTAATTCACTTAAGGCATTTTGAAAAAGACTAAAGTCTTTGGTTTGTAAATCGCTTTGTTCAATTATAATAGGTCTAATGCCGCACTTATCCTCCAAATAACCGCCAATAAGCTCAGCTGCTTTCTTACCTAATAATGTGTCAGTGGGCAATAAATAAAGTAATGAGCCTGCTGCTGGTAAACCTTTAAAATAAGTAAATAAGCCGTTTAACTCTGCAGAACTCTTTTTTGCCTCTTCAATGTCAGCATTGTTTAACTTATCTTTACTTGCATTAAATATTGTTTGGATTTTTTCTCTGTCTTCTTGGTTTGTTATTTCATTGATTTCCTTTACATTAGAATTTGCATATAAAACAGGTTCGCCTCTGTTTAAGTTGGTTAAAATACTTGTTCCGCATGTAGTAATTATCAGTTTATTCACGATTCCTCCTTTATACTGATTCCTTGTTCTGTGAGTCTTTGTTTTAGCTTTTCTAAAGTTCCCATAGAAGGGACTCCATAGAGCAGTATTGTGCCATCATTAACGTGCAACTGAATGCCTTTGGAAGGTGAGTCCATCCAGTGTTCTATCATCTCTTTTTCATACTTATTACTTGGTGAATAGATATTTTGATTTGCCGAACCCCTCCAAAGGAAATTACCCTGTAGATCTTGCTTAAATTCACCATCAATCAGTATGTCAATAAGATGTGATATTTCATCATATTTGTTTTGTATGAGTTTCCAATCATTTCCTGTATAAATCATGATATCAATTCGTGGATCAAGCTTTTTTATAAAATTTACGAGAGCTTTTTCTTGATAAAATGGCTCTCCACCAGTAAACGTAACTCGTTGTAACGAATCCAATTGTGGTTTTATCTGAGCTAATAAAGCATCTATATTTATCTCTACACCATTCTTGATATCTTGAAGATCTGGTGCAATACAGGCTGGGCATCGCTTTGGGCAACCGCTGGTCCATATAATTAATCTTTTACCTGGACCAAGTATCTCATCTGCAACGCCTATATGGCTTATTGTGATTTTCATTAAGATCTGATCTTATTTCTGGTAGTATTGCTGTAATTCGTGTTTTGTCTATTTAGTACTTCTCCTGTTCTACCAACTCTTATAGGACCGAGTTTGATATCGTTTTGAGCAAGCTTATTTGCAAAACCATCCATTTGCCTTTTACAAGAACCATCTTCAGGAGTAATGAAGTTGATATTGTTAGATTTACCATCAAGAATCACTGTGATAGGCATTCCATCGATATTACCAACAATTGTGCCACCTCCATCTCCATCATCTTTACTATCGCCATTTATTGTTTTTATAATGACATCTTTAATAAACCTTTTTTCCGCCTTTTTTTGTTCATAATCTTCAATCATTTGCTGAAACTGTACTTTGAAGTTTTCTATTTGTTGGATCGTGTCTTTGTTATCAGGATTGGCATCAAGAGCTCTTCGATAGATATCTACTCTTTGGCTCACACCCTCATTATATAAACTTGGATAATCCTTTGGCATATTGTTAAAATAGTCCATAACTCGTGCAATTTTCTCATCTTTAATACGCTTACCGACCCTTAAGCTGTATTCTTGTTTCTGAATGTGATTTTCAAGATTTAAGATATTACGTTGAGCATTTGTTAGATATGAATTTAACTCGTTATTTATTTCTCTAATCCAGTCTGATACACTAATATCAAGTCCAACAGCTAAGCTTTTGTATTCTTTTGTTAAACGTGTGGCATGCTGCTCACAGATTTTTATTCTGTTTCGTATGTCTTGTCTGATCCTATTTTCTTGAGCTGCTCTTTCTCTTCTGATTCTCTCTTGTTCCAATTCATAAAAAGATATCTTCGATCCCGACATTTAACCTCCTAATATAAACAAAATCTGTCAACAATCTCTAAAACCTGTTCTGCATTATTTTTCTGTTCATAAATATGGTTTATATCATCAGCAAGTTTGACAAGATTTGGTGTTTTTTCGTCAATTTCATAAGAACTATCATAGTCTTTATAATATGTTTTTTCGATAATTGCATGTTTCTCAACGTATTCATCAAAAAGTTGATCCAAATTGATATCATCTGTTGCTTGTACTATAATATCTCGATAATCATCAGGTAACTCAAAGGCATGCACGTATAAAGAGACAATTTTTGCTTCCAAGATATAAAGGTCACCGATGAACCAATTAATTGAATCACTTAGATAAAGCACAGCATCACGATATTCTTTTTGTACAAAAGAAGCTCTTGCCATCAATGCGTAACCCCAACCAAGCACAAAATTATCGTAATTCTTGTGATTTTCAGGCAACATAATTGTTTCATTAAACACTTCTTCCATATACAAATAGTCTTCTTTTTGGAAAAGTAATAACAATCTCAGATATTTTGAAAATCCTTTTACATCGCCTGCTTCCTCAGCTTTTTTCAAATAATCTTCTGCTTCGTCATACATATTGCAAAATATTGCATTTTTTGCAAGGTAATTATAGTGACGGTTTTCTTCTATTTGAGTAAGTTGCATTTCTTTCATAACTTGATCAGCCTGTAAATGTAAGTCTAATGCCTTTTTAAAGTTTTTGCTCTTTGTTTCGATTCCAGCTTGACAACTTATCGATTCAAATGTCTCTGCTAAACCCAATATTGAACGAAATTCTTTGGCTTGATTTGCAATCCAACGAGCCTGATCAAAAAACAGATTGTCTGTAAATGAGTTCACAGCACTATTGAAGATCTTGGCTTTTTCAGCAATAGCCTTTTTATCAATCTTTTGTAACGCTGAACTAAAGTTTTTTAATGCAACAAGATATTCACCGCGACCATATTCAGCTCGACCTCTCAAATAATAAAGCATCGATAGTTCACTGTCATCAAGTACAGAAATTGGGTAATCTTTTTCAAACTCTCTTAATAGTTCACGTGGCTTCTTTTCATCTCTAATATCCTCTAAGAACTTTATATAGGCGAAATAATATTTTTTAATCAAAGATGGCTTTTCTTTATTATTATTAATACCGTTTTCAAACAGCTCTTGAATAATTGGAGAAGCCGTCTTTTCTAACTTTGTTCTTATTTTAAAAAGGTATAACTCAGCTGTCGAGTAATCATAGTCATTTAAACTCGAATTTATTGCCTTATTTACGATTTCTAAAGCCTCAGCATATTGTTTCCTGTCAAAGCAATCAATTCCCTGAATAAGGTCAGTATTAGAAACAGTATCATGAGTTGAGATAATAAATCTTGTACTAAATCTACTCTTATTTATCTTTAAATAACCGATAGGATCTTCTTTGCTCTTATTATCGAAACCGATCTCTGATGCAAGGTAATCAAAAATGATTTTGATTAAAGCATTTTGAAGTTCGTTATAATCAGGTTTGATTTTTAGCTGAATAAAACTCTCTAATTGCCTTGATAACACAGAAAAACTGATTTTCCAGATATTTAAATCGGGGAAAAAACTACTCAGTTCTTTAACTACCTTATCACAAGATTCTTCATATATGCCAATAGGTATGAGCTTGTTTTCGAGCTCTTGATTACTATTAAACAAGAGGCTTCCTATATATAAATCTATCTTACTATTGGTATAAATCCCATTAAACAGTTTTGTCTTGATAGTGAATTCCATTACATCACCTCCACACTTATATTATCGTAAATCTTTTTGACTATACTCGGGCAATCTTTACCTGGCTCAGCTCCATGTTTATATACTAAGTTACATATTATATCGATGACTTCTATGCCAGGATTCCTTAGATTTTTGGAAAAATATTTAACGCTAATCTTTTCTGGCATTTCTAAGTTTTCAAAACTGTTTGATAGTGTTTGCAGTTTATCGGTTATCTTATGCTTAAAAATTTCTCTTGTATTTTCTTTTCCTTGGATCTGTAAAATAAGCTCAGACCATAAATATTCAGACACAACTTTTATTGGTTTTTCTTCAATTGCTTTTCCAATATCTGCTAACTCATTCCTTACTTTTAGCCTTAGCTTATTATATTCCTCAATAATCTTTGTTACTTCATTATCATATCCTTCTTTTGTTAGTTCAAAATAATTTATCATCTTTTTATAGTAAGAGGGTTTTGCATATTTTAAAGACTTAAAAACATTTTCAGGGTAAGCATAGTGAAATTGCATATCATAGTTAATTCTTGGTTTTTTATCTCCCATAATCAAAGTTGAAACTAAATTAGCTGCCAAATCCATATAAATAGCATCTTTGCTTGAAGTTGATTTGCTTCGTATAATATTTGGTGAATATACTCTTAACATGGAATTTCCATCATTCTCAAGCAGCTTTGCTATTATTTGATAACAGTCATGTAATGCACTTTGACTCATTTCGTTCGCATGTAAGTATTCGAGTTTATGGTCAGCTAATAATAGATTTAATTCTGTCTTAAGGCGTTCTAATCTACTCTTTTCGCGTATAATTAATCCCCCCAACACTAATCGATAGTCAGATCTTCCTTTCCAGTTTCCAGATTCATCAAAAAAATAATACATATCTACCCTCGCTTATTTATCTTCTGGTGATGCGAGTTTTGCACCACTTACAATGTTTTTATATTCAGTTGTTTCAGTAGTCGCTTTAAAACTTCTCCATATTGGAGATACAGCTGTCATAATATTGTAAATATCTTTTGTAGTTGGCTCTCTGTTTTCATCAAAAGCATTAAATTTAGCTTCGATTATAGCCTGCTCTATTTCTGCACCTGTAAAATTATTACTATTTTGTGATAACTCCTGCAAGTTAAAGTTTTCAGGATTTAGCTTGTATTTTCGTAATTGAATTTCAAAGATCTTTCTTCTTTCTTGCATGTTTGGTACTGATACAAAGAACATCTCGTCAAATCTGCCTTTTCGAATAAACTCAGATGGTAGTTTTGTAATATCATTAGCTGTTGCAATCACAAAAACTGTTGATTTCTTTTCTTGCATCCAAGTCAAGAAATTACCTAATACCCTTGTCGTTGTTTCATGACCTCCACTTGCTCCTGCAAAGCCTTTCTCCATCTCGTCAATCCACAAAATACATGGTGCAATAGCTTCTGCAATATTCAAAGCATCACGCATATTAGACTCTGACTGACCAACAAATTGTCCAAAAACTCTACCAATATCAAATCTTAATAATGGCATTTGCCACATACTTGACACTGCTTTTGCAGTCAATGACTTGCCGCCACCTGGAACACCAAAGACAAGCATTCCTTTTGGTTCTGGCAAAGCCTTTGCTCTTGCTTCTTCAGTAAAAGCTTTTTTCCTCTTTTTTAGCCAATCTTTTAAGATATCCAAACCACCAATCGAGTCGATTGATGTATCTGCATCGTAATATTCCAAAAGCGAGTTTCTCTGTATAATCTGTTTCTTTTGATCAAGTAAAAATTTAATGGCTTTTTCATCAAGTTTCCCACTATTAATTACAGCCTTCACAAATGAACTCTTTGCCTGATCTGCCGTCAAACCGCGAGATGCATCTACAATTAAATCCCTAATTTTGGGGTCGCTGCTAAGCCTGTCTTCCCAATGTTGCGTTGAAACAAAATCTAACAAGATCTTCATCAAAGTTGCTCTGTCTGGGCGCTTCCTTGATATAAACACAAAGTCATCTTCAAGCTCTGCAGGTAAATGAAAACCTCTGTCTACGATTATCACAGTTTTCTGAGTTTTTTTTAATTGATACTTTAAAATCTTGAAATTACGTATCATACTTGCAAGATCAATCGGATCAATCCTGTCACTCATCAAAAGATTTACATCGTGCAAAACAAATATTGCATTGCCTGCATATTCTGCTATTTCTGTGAGCATGGCAGGGAGACTTTTAGGCTCATTCATGGGAGGCATTGCTTTCTTGCCCTGCTCTGGAGTTTCGTCTTTAAAACCTTCTACTTGGTTCCATGAAATTAGACTTTGCTCTAAACCTAAAGCAATTCCTTTCAAATCATTTAGGGTTTCTAACTCTTCTACTGTTTCAATAAAAACCAAAGTATCTCTGGCCATTATTGCATTCAACACTCTTTCTTTTGTTTGCTCCATTATTTACCTCTTTTAAATATATTTAAAAATGTTTTTATTGGTCTGAATTTCACTGAAGGCAATGATTTAAGATTAATGTGCCATGCTTCTTCATTGTGGTGATATTGTTCATTTTTATTAACATCCATAATAATTTTCCATTCAGTTTCTGCAGGATGATAAACAGTGTTATTTATAGTATTCAATATTCGCCACTTACAAGTATCATCATAATACTCTTTAACACTAATTTTTTTAAAAATATATGGTATTGCATTTTCATTTGGGTTTGTTCTGTAAAGATTTTTTGGACTATAATCCAACATCTGCAAACGATATTGATATTCTTCTGCCTCTGCTGTTAACCCGCTATCTATTGCATTACTTAGCAAGCTTTTCAAAAGAGTTACCCTTTCCTTTTTCAAATCTATTTGTGTGATTCGTGTATCTTCGTAATTCCTATTAATTAGGGTATCGATTGCTTGTAGCCTATGATTTGTTTCACTCTTAACTTTTTTGTAAAAAGAGATAGCTATCGGTAAACTTGTTAAATCAGCTTTATATACTTCTTTTATATTTGTGTTATCCATATATGTTAAAAACAAGTCACCAGGATGAGGATACTGGAAGTTGATAAAATGATTTGGTGTAGTTGGGTAATCAAAATTGTTTTTCCTAAAGGTATATAATTCTATTTCACTAATTTCTTTATTTACTAACTGATAATCATTTTTTAACCTATATGCATGTACAAGATCTCCCATTTTTGCTTCTTTTTTGTATATATTTTTAAACTCGTTACCGCTAATTATATATTCTGTGCCCTCAATATCTATCGTAACTAAATCAATCCGATTTTTATGATTTTCAGTGAGTTGTTGGCTATAAAAACAACCGGCATTATAACCAGCTTTGCTCCTTCTTTTAGTTACAATGACCTCCTCATTTCTTTGGGAATTTCTATTAAAAACCAGGTTATAGTCTTTCTCTAAATAATGTATGTTATCACCATCGTCATCATTTATAAAGCCATACAAGCCAGGATTTGTAGCGTTTTTACTTTTGTAACCTGCTGCATTAATTATTCCCTTTATTGGTATGAAAACAAAATCTTTTATAATTTCATTTTTCTCATCTATAGCACAAATAACACTATCTCCAAGATTTGGCTCTCTTTGATAAGTTGAACTAAAAAGCCAAAGGGGAAACCTAAATACTTTACCACAAGATGTAGTCAATTCTGAGAGATAAGGTTTTTGTGTTTTTGGGTTAATTTTACTTATTTTCCCTTCATAAAACTCATAGTTACTATATAGCGTTAAGGCTTTTTTTACAAATCCAGTTCTTACTTTAAAAGTATTTCGCTTTAGCATGCCAAAATCTGGACTAATACATTTATAGTAATCACTTTTATTGGCTCTCTGTACATTAATAGCTCTCAACCCACCATTTTGATTTTTCCGAATATTAAAAGAAACATTACTGCTTTTCCCGGTTATCTCGAACGAAAGATCAGATGGTTTGTATTCTACTAACCCATATAAAACTGGGTAATTCACAATTATGCTTCTGTATCGTCTTTCATTTGTAGGGATCAATGCAGATCCAAAATACCTCTCTTCATTCTCAACATGCATATCAAGTATTTTTTTTTCAGGATCGTCATCAAGAAATTTAACAAATATTCTGTCTCCACTTTCATATGTGGAGGGAAATACTCTTGTGCTGCTTTCCCTTCCGTCTTCAAATAAGATTTTACCTATGTTTTTTTCTGTTTCTAAGATTAGTAACTTACCAATCATCTTTTCTTTACTCTTTCTTATTGGTTATGCACTGCCGATTACGGCAGTGCATATAATTAATCTGGGTTATTGATATATAACCTTATCTTTCATTAAATTCTATTTGTACCCAACCAATTGACTCTCCGTCAGCAAAGTTTCTTGATTTTGGGTTAAGGTTTTTGGGTTCTAAAGAAAAAGAATGACATCCCTGCCCCTTGCCAAGCCTAAAAATTGCAACATTAGGTGTATTATTTAGCCTTGCATATTGAGTTGCAATGTTTTTTAGGCTACTCGTCTTTCCCATACTTTTTAACGTGACATTTTCATTCTCAAAAACTGAACGATAATACTCTTTTGCGGATTTTATAAAAAAATCAATAAAGTTATTGATATTGAGACCAAGTTCACTGTCCAAACCTTTTGTAAATTGGCTATCAATTGATAAAGATCCAGTGTAAACTTGCTCACCTTTATCTATCATTTCTGAGAAATAATACAAACTCGATGTTCTTTTTGCAGTCATATTCTCTATTTTTTTTACTGTTAAAGAACTTGCATCAACGTCGATATCTGAAACTTTAAAGTATTTAAATGGGTCTGTTTTTATATCAGGTTTGCCACTCAGACTATATTTCATATTTACTATTTTTGCTTCAGTTCCATGAGGATCAGGTACATATGCACCCCTAGTTTGACGTGTTATAGTGCTTATACTAAGTGCTTTTTTCATTGCTGATAGCAAAACTGTTCTAAAACAGCCTTTTAGCGAACTTCCAGGTATCACAGGAGTTTTGAATAAATCGGTGCGATAAAATTCAAGCAATTGGTTTTGGTTATCAGGGTTACTTAAATTATTATTGAAAGTCATTTGAAAGCTATCAGAGACACCATAAGAATAAAGCCAGGTATCTGTATCATCTTCATCAAAACAATCATTAAAATAGTTAGCAATAATAAAAATATTGTTGGTTTCAACAACTTGATTTAACCTCGAATTTGGGTCATTTAATAGCTTTTTTATGTATTGCATTTCATTTAAAAAGTATAGTTTATTACCTTTTACAACATATCGTAATGGATTCAATGTCTCACCTGAGCCTATATGCACTGGACTTAGTACTTTTAATTTAATTTCATAGTTTTTAACACTCATTTAAGCCTCCCCATTCACGCTGTTTATTATATCCTGAGATACAGAGATTGGGATGGAATATGCACTTAAATTCTGCAAAACCTCTTTGTCAAATGGATGCACATTATCTAAGATGCTGCCTTTTGGCTCTTTTGTTGAGATAAACAAACTGCCTGGTGTAAACATAAATATTGGATGCTTGAACGGAGATTCTTTAAGAGCATAATTGCCACCAAGCTTGCCAAATTTTACTTTACTGTTGTACAAAACATTTGTGGTATCATCTTCGTTTGGGACGCAATTTGATAATAAAAGCCACGCATTGGTTTTACTTGTAACTGGCAGCAGCTCATCTGACTCACTCACCTCTATATCAAAATTGCCTTTACCTATGTTTTTATTTTTTCCATAACCGAGATTTGTTATCGCAATGAATATTTCCTCTACTTCATTTAAATCGAAATAGTCAGTTTTTAACCACGAATAAAATTGTGTATTTAGTGGGTAAAACTGAGTGATCTCTTGATATAGATTTTCCATATCTGCAGAAGTTGTACCTGTCAAACGATTAATTGTATTATGTGTTATGATAGTTGCCATTTTGGTTTTCTTTTGTGCAGTTAAAAGATCTATATTACCACTATAGTGTTCATCTATAAATCGTTCCAAAGAGATGTTTTCGTAGAGATCTTTAAGTAAACTTAAAGGGATTGAGTTCATACTTTTAATCTCTTTTCTTTTGTCTTCGTATCTAAATTTGTGCTTTTGTTGAAGTCTGTTTCTGGCATCTGAATCTAAAGGGAGTTTAGGCATAGGTAAAAGCTTATCCTGAAATCCGTTTGATAAAACAAAGGATACTTCTCTTGCCTTCAACTTATCCAAAAAATCTACAAGCTTATCTTTTCCTTTTAAGTATCTAAGACTCCAGCAAAAATGTCCAAAAATAGTGTCACTATCAAGCTCAGTTGAGAGTGGCGAATTTAGAGTCCATTTAATTTCATAGTTTTTCATGTAAACTCCTTTATTCTAAGGAGAATTCTTTATCATTATCAGTCAAACCAAAAAAATGTATCCTGCCGCTACCACGACTTCCAGAACCTCCCAGAGCATCGTTTTCAAGAAGCTTTAAACCTTTTTTTAATAAAGCAAAATGCTCATCACTTTCACCATCCTCAAAAGAACGAAGGATTATTTCAAAAGAAAATACGATACCAGCAGATACTCGTTCTATTTGCCTTGGACCACTACGCCCTACTGTCCCAGTAAGCCTATCTATTGCCACTTCAGTTTTTGCCTCGACAAAATCAGATCCCATCCGTTCTCTAATTCCGTCAAGATTTGTATCAATATCGTTTTTATTGAAACTGGAAAGATTGAAATCTTTTATAGCACCAACAATATGGGCATCACGAAAAATCGCCCTTGTTGGGTTGGTCATATAGTCCTTATGCTCCAAATGCCCAAAAACTTTAGCCACAATATTGCCTTCATAATATTTTGGGACACTCCCTCTTCCTTCGGGTTTTACTAAACCCTCAGAATGTTCAAGCAAGAATCTCATTTTACCTTTCAGGCTCGAACCTGGTATATACGGAAAACCTGTAAGTGGGTTTTTTATTACAGTGTCATCTATACCACCTATATGAATACCAGCTCCTGTGCCGCCAATATGCAAACCTGTTTTTAATAATATATTTCCTCTTATTATTCTATTTTCTAACATCTTTCCTCCTATCTAGTATTTGGATTGTAAGCAACAAGTGCTTCCATAAGTATGCATGCATTGTTAAAATATTTATCAAATAACTCATTAGTTTTGATTTCATCTATTAAATTAATTGTAAAATCGACAAATTCTTTTGGAACTTTATCAGACTTATAGCTTACTTTGGCCTTCAACATTTTTATAAGAATAATTTTTTCTTCTTTTTTAGCTGGCATGCTTTGAATTCTTAAATATTCGTGATAAAAGTTTCTTAACTGAGTTGTGGTAAAATCACGTTCTCTACCTAAGAATTCAGCAAATTCCTTGACTTTAACGCTAATCCATTCCAAATCAATCAACCCAGCATCTGTAAAAAAATTGTTAAGTTGTGTGTCGAAAGAAGCTCTTTTATAATTGTGGGAGCCTTGCCCCCCATATGAGCTTCGATTGCCTTGCCCTCTATTTTGCCCTTGTTGGTAACCTTTATAATTCATTTTTCCTCCTTAACTTATTCTATTTGCGTAAATTGCAGCATGTAGCACTGCGTTTAATATTCTAAAATGGTCTATTTT
>Ga0265293_10002724_pt1 | contig 34495 bp, 29 predicted proteins | sample Munlanlewell138R_FD_192505 | JGI IMG/M metagenome (GOLD analysis project Ga0265293, IMG submission 192505) | Leachate microbial communities from a municipal landfill in Southern Ontario, Canada - Leachate well 138R | ecosystem: Engineered > Solid waste > Landfill > Unclassified | place: Canada... | reverse complement strand
TGAAGTATAGGTTTGAATCTTTTTGATAGTGCTAAACTTTTTAAAATTTGGCTATAAGTCTTTAAAATAGTAAGCCAGCATAAACCTCTTGGATTTTAAAGCTCCACAGTGTGAATCTTCCTTGTTCTAATGCTCTGCGTTGGAATTTATATATATTTTTGAGTCTTGTGTATATATGGACTCCCACGCAGAGTGGTGGGAGCCAGATAATATTTATACTCTATTTTGCAGCTTCAAATATAAAATGATAATCAAAGCGTTTATTATAATAAAACTTGCAGTTGCAACCAACCCTGCCAGATAAGTGAGCTTGATATTCCAGCTGCAAAACCTGCGATGATATCATCACCCATAACGCCGATGCCACCTTTTACTTCTCTGTCTATTCGACCGATGATGGACGGCTTTTTGATGTCAAAATATCTAAAGAGTGCAAAGGAGAGCAGGGCTTGGACTAAAAAACCATTTTGTAAGTCTGTTATCTCACCCATTGAGATAGAGATAGCAGGAGCTACACTTAGTGCAAACCACATGCCAGCTAACTCATCTATAACTATGCGTGTATCATCATGGATTTTAGACTTCTCTTCATACTTGTTTATCTCACGAACTGCTATGATGCTAATAAGAACTGCAGCTAAAAAAAGAGTCTCTACTTCAAAAAATATAAGTACTAAGATGCCTAAAACCAAAGCTACTAAACTCCCAACAGTCCCTGGTGCTTTTGGCGCTAAACCACTATATCCCAATGTTAAAAAAAACCAGTTCAATATGTAAATCCCTTAATTTTGTTTTGTCACGCCAAAGGATCAGTTCCCTCGGCATAAGTGCTTTTAAAAAGCACTAGAATAGTTAGAGTCTTAGCTAATAACTCTAAACATTTAACACTTATGTCAATGATGTTGTTTGGTAGAGCTTCATAAGTTCTAGGTAAAAATCTCTCTCATTACGCTCTTCTAAAAGACCCTCTATAGGGAGGATATCGTAGTATAGTTTTTCCAGATTTTTAAATCTTTTTGGAAAAAGTTTTGAGAGTATATGAGCTGAAATCTCTTTTCTAACTAAAATAGTTGGAGGAAGTAGCCCTAACTCTAAAAGTTCTAGTATAGAGTTTGAGTTATATGATATTTGATGGTGCTGACCATGAGGACAGGTGTTTTTGCTAACTAGCGTAGTACACTTATCGCAATAAACATACTCACTTGCTATGGTGATTTCTATATCTATTCCAACTACTTTATCTATGATCGATTTGTCTGAATTACAATCATAAAACATACCAAGTCCAGCATGGTTTCGACCAATGGTGAGCCTGTCGGTTCCATAGTTTTTAGCAACTATTGCATCTAAGATAATTTCGTTGTATCCACCAAATATATAACTATTGTCTAGTGGTACAACTAAGACATGATTTTTTGTAAGATAGTTGTTTATAAAAAAATCAAGAGTCTCTTTTCTTGTTTCATAATCTAAGTTTGACTCAGTATATGATTTTAGTAAAAAGATAACTAGAAGGTCTGTGTCTTCAAGACTATGTCGTATGAGTCTCTCATGAGCGCGATGTAGTGGGTTTGCTGCCATCACAAGTGAGGTAGTATGTTTAGCACCGATAGCCTGTTGAGCTTTTTGTATAGTTTCTTTGATCTTGTTTGAAGACTCATTACAAAGCGTGTACTCTCCGCTAACTCCAAGTGGTCCAAGCCTATTTATAGTAGCGGCTACTCCAGGATGGCTAGTATCATCAGTTCCATATATATGTTTGATTCTCTCACTTGGGTCTATATGAAAAACTTCATCTACTATAAGTTTGGCAAACGGCTTATGGTTATAAAGGATGGTAAGTTCTTCACCAACTTCAAGACTCTTTAAAACTTCTGCGTTTCTTTTTCCAGATGGCGCTAAGATAAAAGGAAAAGGGAACGTTTTCCCGTTTATTAGCCCAGTTTTTAAGATGTTTTGACTCTCTTTTAGACCCATTAAAGAAGTAGCAGGAAGTAATAGTCCATCTTTTAATAGCTCTAGAGCGGATGCTGCTTCTTCATCTATTAGAAGAGTTTTATTTTTTCTTGATGATGTCATATTTTTTTCGTTTTTCCCATAAACTTTTGCGGCTAATACCTAGTTTCTTAGACAGTTCTATATCTGGAAACTTGTATTGATAATTAAGTACAATGTATTTAACATAGTCCTCTATAGGCAAAATATCGCCCTGATCAAAAATATTGTTTTCACTCTTTATCTCTAAAACTCTATGCTCTACATTTTCTATTTTATCTGTACTAGATACTATAGCTTTTTTATTGGCAATAAGTGAACAAAAACTCTTTTTATCACTCTTTTTTAGTGTTTGATAGTCTATAATGTAGAGAATCGCATCTTGATTTAGAGACTCTATCTCACTTATAGCTTTAGGATCGCTAAGAGTTATAAAGTGAATAGGTAAATCATTTTCATACGCATGTTCAAAAGCAAAGGCATCAGAGTATTTTTGAAATGAAGAAGATATGAAAATAGGTAATTCAATAGAGTCATGATCGTACTCATTTGTTAGTGTAGAAAAAGAGTGCGTTAAATATTTTTTATACGCAATATCTCTTTTTTTGAGTTTTTCATAGTCTTGATAGTGGTTTATCTTTCTAACTAATTCTTCTATCATAAAAGGCTTTAGTATATAGTCTTTTGCCCCTGCACTAAGTGGTTTGGAGACAGTGTCATTTGAGATATAAGAGACCATAAGAATAATTATGGCACTTCTAAAAGTCTCAATGATTGGGTTGAAATCTTGTCCGTTTATGTTGGTTGAGAGAAGAACAACATCATAGTTATTACTCTTAATAGCATCTTTTGTAGATGTACACATCTCACAAGTATGACCTAGATCGCCTAGCTTTGTAGCAATACTCTGTGCTAAATAAACTTCATTTTCTATAATTAATATCTTCAAATCTTCGTCCAATCAAAATATTTTAAATTTGCATTTGCAATAACTCCAACACCCTCTTTGCGGCCTATGAAGCCGAGATTTTCAGTTGTTGTTGCTTTTATGTTTACTCTAGAGCTTTGACATTCTAAAATACCTGCTATTGTCTCTCTCATAGCTAGTTTATAGCTACCTATGCGTGGTGTTTGCGCAGCTATAGATATATCTACATTTACTATAACAAAACCTAGCTCTTTTATCTTACTACAAACTTTGCTAAGAAGAACTTTAGAGTCTATATTTTTATACTCATCACTTGAATCAGGAAAACTATCACCAATATCTCCCATGCCACTAGCACCAAGGAGTGCATCTATAAGAGCGTGAATAGCTACATCTCCATCACTATGAGCTTTAAAACCAAACTCAGATTCAATCTTAACGCCACATAGAAACATCTCTTTATTGTCTTCAAATGCATGAACATCAAATCCGGTACCACTTAGTGTGTCCTCTGATGGTTGAGTAAGGCATGAAAGCTTTTTTAAGTCTTTTACATGTGTAATTTTTTTAGCATCAGCAATGCCTAAAACAAACTTTCTTGTTCCACCATAAGCTACTATGGCACTACTCTCATCTGTGTACTCTATTTCTGTGTTTAGAGCAGCGTTTAGGACTGAAGTTTTTGAGAGTTGGGGGGTTTGAATTCTTTTTACTTTATCTCTATCGATGGTTTTATCTTCATAAACAATAGTGTCAGTAACACCAATGTAAGGAACGATACAATCAGCTTCACTAGCATTAGAAATAATAGATTTTAAAAAATCTTCATCTATACAAGGTCTTGCTATGTCGCTAACAAGGACATAATCGCTCTTTACTTCTTTTAGAGCGTTTTTAAGAGATTTTTGTCTAGTGGTAGAACCCTCTACAAAGCAAAATGTGTCATAAAGCTTCATAAAAGCGATATCATCCTCTGAAGAGGTAATAATTACTTTGCTAAATAGTTTAGTTTCTACACACTTACGGGCGACAAACTGCCATAATGGCTCATGCCCAATACGCAACCACTGCTTCTTAACATCAGAGTTAAAACGACTAGAACTCCCAGCGGCAAGTAAAACAAGTGTAATATCAGCCAAATATACTCCTCGTATATAAAAGTGTTACGAAATTATACACAGACAAAGCTTTTTTTTCTCTTTTTTTTTAAACTATACTACTATTGTAGTATTTAGCTTTATTTGCTGAGTAGCTTAATGCTACTTTAACTTTATTTGATTATATTTGCACATTCTTTTAGATAAGTTAGATAGGCTAAATCCATGATTTGATTTAAGGATTTATATGAAAATTAAGGAGAAAGTATGCGGACTTCATGGGTAAAAAAGCGCGAAAATGACTCTGTAAAAACTCAGATGTATTATGCAAAAGAGGGCATAATTACAGAAGAAATGGAATATGTCGCAAAAGTAGAAGACTTGTCCCCAGAACTTGTAAGAAGTGAGATAGCAAGAGGAAGACTAATCATTCCTGCGAATGTAAATCACACATCTTTAGAACCAATGGCAATAGGAATAGCTGCAAAGTGTAAAATCAATGCAAATATCGGCTCATCAGCTATCGCTTCAGATGTTGCAGGTGAAGTCGAGAAGATGCAAGTATCACAACACTATAAAGCTGATACTGCTATGGATTTATCAACTGGTGGGGACTTAGATGAGATTAGACGAGCAGTCATCGCCTCTTCAAAGATTCCAATAGGTACAGTTCCTATCTACCAGATACTTCATGATGTTGGAAACAAGATAGAAGATTTGAGTATAGAGGTGATGCTTGAAGTTCTAGAGAGACAAGCAAAACAGGGTGTGAGTTACTTTACAGTTCATGCTGGATTTTTACTAGAGACAATGCCAAAGATTGCTAAAAGAAAGATGGGAATAGTTAGCCGTGGTGGTTCGTTGATGGCTGCATGGATGATGCACTACCATAGAGAAAATCCTTTCTATACAGCATTTGATGATATCTTAGATATCTGTGCAAAGTATGATGTAGCTTTAAGTTTAGGGGACTCTCTTCGCCCTGGATGTTTAGCAGATGCATCTGATGATGCGCAGCTAGGTGAGTTAAAGGTTTTAGGTGAGCTAACACTTCGTGCGTGGGAGAAAAATGTTCAGATAATGATAGAAGGTCCTGGACACGTCCCACTTAACCAAATAGAGAGAAATATGAAGCTCCAACGCGAGCTTTGTCATGAAGCTCCTTTTTATATCTTAGGGCCACTCGTTACTGATATAGCTGCTGGATATGACCATATCTCTTCGGCTATTGGTGCTGCAGTTGGTGGTTGGCATGGTGCTAGTATGCTCTGTTATGTAACTCCAAAAGAGCATCTTGGGCTTCCAAATGCAAATGATGTCCGTGAGGGAATTATTGCCTACAAGATTGCAGCACATGCCGCTGATATCGCAAGAGGCCGCAAAGGTGCTAGAGATATAGATGATGAGATGAGTGATGCAAGATACGCTTTTGACTGGGAGAGACAGTTTGAACTAGCCCTTGACAGTGAAAGAGCTAGAGAGTATCATGATGAGACGCTTCCTCAAGATGTTTTTAAAGAAGCGGAGTTTTGTTCTATGTGCGGACCAAAGTTTTGTTCTTATAAAATAACTCAAAGCATAATGGATAACCCTGAAGCTATAGAGCAAATTTCAAGAGAGAATAAAGCAAGAGAAGAAAAAGAGAGAGCAGAAGCTTAAAAAATATAATTATTGATATAGGACAATTTTTGTCTTATTTAGATATGATATAGTTCTTTCATTAGCATCAAGTGCTAATGGTTAAGAAATAAGCTTCATCTAGTAGCGAGATAAATCAATGAAAAAGGAAATACTTAAAAATGACTAATGAAATAGTAAATTCAGCACTATCAAAAGTTATGTATCCTGGTTTTACCAAAGATATTGTGACTTTTGGTTTTGTAAATAGTATAGAGATTAAGGGCAATGATGTTAGCTTCAATGTAGAGATAACATCGAGTGCACCTGAAGTTGCAAAACAGATAACTGACGATGCAACTAAAGAGTTAAAAGCTGTAGGTGCAGTAAATGTTACATGTAACATCAAAGCTCCAAAGATGCCAGAAGCTCCAAAGCCAAAGAGTAAAAACATAGCTCCGCAGGTTAAAAACTTCCTAATGGTAAGCTCAGGAAAAGGTGGAGTTGGTAAGTCAACGACATCTGTAAATATCGCCATTGCACTTGCTGCTCAAGGCAAAAAAGTGGGTCTTTTAGATGCAGATATCTATGGGCCAAATATTCCTCGTATGCTTGGTATATCAGATATAAAACCAGAGATAAATGGAAACAAAGTTCTTCCAATTAAAGCGTATGGACTTGAAGTTATGTCTATGGGTTCACTTATGGAAGAGGGACAATCTCTAATGTGGCGTGGTGCCATGATTATGAAGGCTATTGAGCAGTTTCTAAGAGATATTCTCTGGTCAGAACTAGACTGTTTAGTTATCGACATGCCACCGGGAACTGGTGATGCACAGTTAACTCTTGCTCAAAGTGTTCCAGTGACTGCAGGTTTAGTTGTTACTACTCCTCAAGCTGTATCTATTGATGACTCTCGTCGCTCACTAGATATGTTTAAAAAGCTAAACATTCCAATAGCTGGAATAGTTGAGAATATGAGTGGATTTATCGCACCAGATACTGGTGTTGAGTATGATATCTTTGGTAAAGGAACATCACAGCCAATGGCTGATGAGTTTAACACTAAGATAGTTGCTGAGATTCCAATCGAGTCAAGTATCAGAACTGGTGGAGATGAGGGTAAACCTATTACTTTTGTTAACCCAACTTCAGAGAGTGCAAAAAGATACATGGCAGCTGCTGAGTCTATTTGGGCTACTATCGAAGCAGTAAATAAAGCTGGTGGTGCTTCAAATGAGTCAGTACAACCAACAACACCTCCAGGGGTAAGTGCCTGCTCTATGTAGAGTTGCTCTGTACAAAAATTTAAATAGCGACGCATTTACTGCGTTGCTACACTCGTCACCTGCTATAAAGTACGCCTCTTCGCTATGCGCCTTGTAAATAACACCACTCTTTAAATTTTTTATCTCTGAAGTTTGTTTATTAGGACTTTTGTATTAGTTTTTTATGAAAGTGAAGCTTTTTGTCAATCTAGGAACCACAAATCCATTCGGGGATTTTAGGCTTTAAAACTCTTTTACCCCGAACAAGTTCGCGGTTTTAAACCTATCTTAAATCTTGGCTCTCAGCCATTTTCTTGTCATAATGAACTATCTTATTTCTTCCAGTTGTCTTTGCAACATAGAGCGCTGTGTCAGCAAATTTAATACACTTCCAGATAGTATCTCCATCTTTTGGAAACATAGATATTCCGATACTAAGAGTTTTTCGTAGAGTCTCCCCAACGCCAACATCAAAGATTAACTCTGAAAATTTAGAGTGAATTTTTTTAGCTATCTCCTGTGTTCCTTCTTCAGTTGCATTATGTAGCATTACAACAAACTCTTCTCCACCATATCTGATGGCTAAGTCTGATTCTCGAATGTTCTCTTGTAGCAGTTGACCAATAGCTACAATAACTCTATCGCCAACATCATGCCCATAAGTATCATTTACTTTTTTGAAAAAATCAACATCTAACATCATTACAGAGTAGGTCTCTTTTGTTCTATTTGCTTTATGCATTATTTGATCTATAAGTTCTTCTAAAAATCTTCTATTATAAAGCCCAGTCATACCATCTCTTAGTGAAGTGTCTGTTAATTTCTCCATAAGTATCTGACTCTCTATAACAGGTTTTGCAGCTTCAAAATAGTGTTTGATGCTATTGACACAGCTCTTTATTCTTTCAACTTCGTTTTCATCTTCTCCAATAAAAGAGACAGTTAAAGAGACATCATTGTTAATTACAAAAGGGATACAAACATAGTTTTGTTTTTCTGATAAACAGGCTTGACAAAGGTTTGGAAACTCTGTTGATACTGTTACGCTCTTAGTTCTGTTTGCTCGACAGAGTTGTGCATCTTTGTTTATTTTTTCTTGACAAATCAAGGCTTTTTCATCGGTAGCAAAAAAGAGTTTTCGCTCATTTGTTCTATTTGCAAGTTCATATAATGCAAAACATTTTAAGTTGAACTTTAGTTTAAATATATCTATTATCCTGTTATATACTTCTGATTTATTTGCATCAAGCTCTATCGTTTTTTTAAATTTATAAACATCAGATAACTCACTTATGATAGTATTGGCTTCATGTAGCGGATCAGCTGATGAGACACTTCCTTGAGGTATAAAAGTTCCAAGATTTAACTTTATTTCCCCAAAAGTTCTTTGCATTTTTGAAAAAAGAGAGTTTAGATGCTCTGTGATTTTTTTAGCATCTCCTCCTAATTTCGTTTCAAAGTTATGAGAAAAATCTCCACGATATGCTTTTTTTATTCCGTTTTGCATATTAGAGAAGAGCTGCATAAAAGGACTTACATAATAATTTAATAAGAAAAGAACTACTATTAAAAAAAGCATATTTATGCCAAATATTTTTAAAATAGTAAGCATCCCACTCGTTCGCATATCACTAATATCAAATTTCATACTAATAACACCAAGTGTATCACCTCTCTTTACATCGTGACAACTCAAACAGTTAGTATTTCCACCATCAACAGTAGCTTTATAAGGTATAGTAACTCTTAATGTGGTCTCTTCAGAATTTTCAATAATTTGTTGAATAGTCTCGCCAGTCTCTAAAACTTTACTATCGATAGCATCTCTAACGGTTTCTTCATTTGAACCTTCCCCGTATTGTTGGATGACATTTTCGCTTCTAGCTAACCAAAGAGCTTTTACTTCTTTATTATTAGCAGATATTTGATGCATAAAATATTCTCTTTTATCCATGATATTGTTAACCATGTGAGCAGTGAGGCCATCTTTTACTATGGTGGCTGTGAGTTTTGCTTTTTCTGCTGCACTTTTTATACTGTAGTCTCTAAAGTTTAGCGATATGTTTATTATAGTTGCGGCCGTAAGGGCTAATAGCATAGTTGCTACTATAAGAAGAAGTTTTAGTTTTGTTTTCATTCAAGCTTCACTTTTAGCTAATTTATTTTAAAATTTACATAGATAGTAGCCAAAAAAAAATAAATTTAAAGTGAAACCATTACGATATTATAATAAAAATTTATACTCAGTTGAATAGCGTTAACAACGTTATTCAACAGTGACACTTTTAGCTAAGTTTCTTGGCATATCTATGTCATTTCCAAGTCTAACAGAAATCTCTAAAGCTAAAAGTTGTAAAACTACCATCATCTCAAAAAATTCTAACATATAGTGAGAACATTTCGAAATCTGTATAAAATCGTCTGCTTTGTCAAACTCTAGTGAACTAATAGCACAAATAGTAGAATCCCTTGCACTGAGCTCCTCTACGTTGCTTCTTGATTTCTCGTAAAGCATATGTTCTGGAAGTAGTGCTATAGTAAAGAGTTCAGGATCTGCAAGGGCAATTGGGCCATGCTTCATCTCTCCACTTGGATAACCCTCAGCATGAAGATAAGAAATCTCTTTTAATTTTAGGGCACCTTCTAAGGCAAGTGGATAAAAGATATCTCTTCCTATAAAGAAGAAGCCATGACCGTGAAGATATCTTTTAGAGAGTCTTGTTAATTTCTCATGCATTGTGTCGCTTACTTTTACAGAGTTTGGAATTTCACGAAGCAGTGAGATATGTTTTTCAATTTCTTTTTTTTCCATTGTTTTGCGAAGTTTTGCAACATATAAACTTAGCATCCAAAAGATTGTAACTTGCGTAGCAAAAGCTTTTGTAGATGCAACACCTTTTTCTATACCAGCTCTTGTTAATATGCAAGAATCAGCTAGCCTTACCATTGAAGAGTTATCAACATTACAAATTACTAGCGTTTTAAGATTTGCCGCTTTTGCGATTTTTAGAGTCTCAAGTGTATCAGCAGTCTCGCCACTTTGTGAGATTACAACAAAAAGAGTATCTTTATTCATGATGGGATCTCTATATCTAAACTCACTAGCTATCTCAACGGAGGTTCTAATCTTAGAGTATCTCTCAAAAAGATAAGATGCACTAAGAGCTGAATGATATGAGGTGCCACATGCACAGAGTTTTATCTCATTTATCCCATCAAAGAGATTTTTATCTAGTTCATCAAAGATAATTTCACTATCGCTTAATCTTCCCATCAGAGTGTCAGAGATAACATGACTTTGCTCATAAATCTCTTTTTCCATAAAAAATCTAAATCCATCTTTTTGAGCAGAGAGTTTGTCCTCTTTTAGTTTTTTAAAGTTTGGTTTTCTCTCATTTGAGTTTTTGTCATAGATAGCTATTTTAGAAGAATCGACATAACCATAATCACCATCTTCAAAGTAGTTTACTTCTTTTGCTTGGCCGATAAGCGGAGTATCAGAAGATGCAAAAAACTTCTCATCACTATCGTTTATGCCAACAAGCATTGGTGAACCATGTTTTGCAAAAAATATAGTATCAGGTTGTGATTTTGTAGTAAGAAGAATTGCATAAGCGCCTTCTAACTCTTTTATAGTTTTAGAAAATGCATCAAAAGCACTCTTTGAGCTCTTTAGGTTTTTCTCAAACTGATGAACTATGACTTCTGTATCTGTTTGACTTAAAAACTTTACACCATCTGTAAGTAGTTCTTTTTTTAGTACAGCATAATTTTCAATGATGCCATTATGAACCACATAAGAACTCTCGCCTAAGTGTGGATGAGCGTTTAGTTCAGTCGGTTTTCCATGTGTAGCCCAGCGAGTATGGCCGATGCCAACAGCAAAGCCCTTAGTGATAAAGTCTTTTGTTTTTTCTTCTAAATTTATAAGTTTTCCGATGGCTTTAAAGTTTGAAAACTCTCCATTTTGTAGCACCGCAATGCCTGCTGAATCATAACCTCTATACTCTAACTCTTTTAACCCATCAAGTAAAATCTCTTTAGTATTTCTTTTTCCTATATAGCCAACAATTCCACACATAAATATATTTCCTTTAATTCATTTCATAAATTTAAGGGAACCTTTTCCCTATTACTATTTGCCACGCAAAACAAACAAGTCTGTTTTACTAGGCAAATACCTTATACCAATTACTAAATTCTAAATATTTTGAAGTAACGCATAATTTTTGCGACATTATTGCACACATCGTTTTGTTTTATCATTAAGAACTTTTGCTATAATCAATCGCAATTAAATAAAGGAAAGAAAAATTATGAGTAGTATTACAAAGAGAGTAACTTTTATAGCAAAAGAGGGTAGTGAGGCTAAGATGAAAGAGCTTTTAACTGCGATGGTTGAGCCGAGTAAAAGAGAAAATGGTTGTGTTTTTTATGATATTTATCAATATGCGGATAACAAAAGAAAGTTTATGGCAGTAGAGTCGTGGAGAGATGAGGCAGCACTTGATGGACATAAGGCATCAGCTCATTACGCTGTTTATAAAAGTAGTTATGAGCCTTTTTGTGAGCATAAATATAGTGATGAACTAGAGATTTTAGGATAAACTTTGAACTACTTAATGGCGATAGATGCTGGGACTGGAAGCATCAGAGCGGTTATCTTTGATGCATTGGGCAATCAGATAAGCGTGGCTCAAGAGGAGTGGACGCATCTGGCTGAAGATGGGGTTGATTCTTCTATGAGTTTTGACTTTAAGAAAAACTGGAAATTAACAGTTGGATGCATCAAAAAAGCCATCTCAGATGCAGAGATAAGTGGCGAAGATATTTTGGCTGTGAGTGCTACTAGTATGCGTGAGGCTATCGTGCTTTATGATGAAAATGACCGTGAGCTTTGGGCTGTTGCAAATGTAGATGCTAGGGCTTCAAAAGAGGTAAAAGAGCTAAAAGAGAGTTATGATGGCATCGAGGAGAGATTTTATGCGCTCTCAGGTCAGACTTTTGCTCTAGGAGCCTTGCCAAGACTTATGTGGCTAAAAAACAATAGACCTGAGGTTTATGAGAGAGTAGCCAAAATCTCTATGATTGGTGATTGGATTTTAGCAAAGCTAGGTGGTAAAATCTTTACAGACCCTAGTAACGCTGGGACTACTGGCATCTTCTCTTTAGAGTCTCGCAACTGGATGAGCGAAATGGCTAAAGAAGTTGGACTAAAAGATGATATCTTTGTTCCTTGTGTGGAAGTTGGAACTGTTATATCAAGCGTGAGCGAGAGCGTTGCAAAAGAGACAACTCTCTCAACAAGTACAAAAGTTGTGATGGGCGGCGGAGATGTTCAGTTAGGAAGCGCAGGTTTGGGAGTTGTAAACCTAGGTGATGCTGCAATTCTAGGAGGCTCTTTTTGGCAACAAGTTGTAAATATACCAAGCAAAACAAAACCTCCAAAAGATATGAGCATACGAGTAAATCCTCATGTTATCCCAGAACAATCTCAAGCTGAGGGCATCACTTTTTTTAGTGGCTTAGTTATGCGATGGTTTAGAGATGCTTTTTGTGAGATAGAAAAACAAGAAGCAAAGGAGAGAGGCGTAGATGCTTATGCTATCTTAGAAGAAAAAGCGAGCCGTGTTCCTGTTGGCTCACACGGCATCATTCCCATCTTTTCAGACTCTATGAAGTACGGTAAGTGGTACCATGCAAGTCCTAGTTTTTTAAACTTAAGTCTAGATGCAGGCATATGTAACCGTGCATCTATGTTTAGAAGTTTGCAAGAAAATGCAGCGATAGTCTCAAGTATAAATCTTGATAAGATAAAAAACTTTACTGGCGTTGAGATAAGTGAGATAGTCTTTGCAGGCGGTGCAAGTAAGGGAGCTTTGTGGTCGCAGATACTTAGTGATGTCTTAGGATGTAAGGTTAAGATCCCAAAAGTAACAGAAGCTACAGCTTTAGGTGCGGCTATGGCTGCTGGAGTTGGAGCTGGGGTTTATGCGTCTTTGAGCGAAGCGGCAAGTGAGCTTGTTACTTGGGGTAAAACTTACGAGCCAGATATGAATAACCATGAAATATATAAAGAACTTAAGAAAAAGTTCGAGAGTGCTTATGAAGCGCAACTAAAGTTAGTTGATGATAATATCACGACTTCAATGTGGAAGGCACCTGGGCTTTAGCCAAAATCAAAAGGTGTTTTCTGAACTAGCTTAGAGGCGTAAATGCTCCTAAACTGATAATAATTCAAGGAAAAAAATGTATTTATTTACAAGTGAAGTAGTAAGTCCTGGGCATCCAGACAAATGTGCAGATATTATAGCAGACAGTATAGTCGATAGACTTATCATAGAAGATCCACAAAGTAGAGTTGCATCAGAGGTTTTTGTAGCTGGCAAACATGTCATCATCGGTGGCGAAGTTACATCAAAAGCAAAGCTTAGCGATAAAGATTATGAAAAAATAGTCAAAGATGCACTTATTGGCATCGGTTATGATGGAAAGAGTGCTTTTACAAAAGAGCAGTGTCTCTTTCCAGAGGATGTAAAAGTCCAAGTGCTTTTAAATCAACAATCACCAGATATAAATCAGGGAGTTGATCAAGAAGATGGCGAAACTGGAGCAGGGGATCAAGGCATCATGTTTGGATATGCTTCAAATGAGACAGCTGACTATATGCCAGCGGCCATTACTTATGCAAGAGTTTTAAGTGACAAAGTTTACCAATATGCACTAAAACATAACCATAAACTTGGAGTTGATATCAAGACTCAAGTGACACTTGATTATGGAACTAAAGAGAACTTTGAAAACTGTAATCCTCTTTCTATCCACACCATAGTAGTATCGGCTCCATCAAATGAAGATATGGACATCAAAGAAGTAAGAGAGCTACTTCAAGGGCTCATCGATGATGCTGGACTTCCTACAAATCTATACAATCCTAAAAAAACCATCATCCACCTAAACCCAACTGGCAGATATGTAAGCCACTCTCCACTTCATGATTCAGGTCTTACAGGTAGAAAACTTATAGTCGATAGCTTCGGCGGTTACGCTCCTATTGGCGGTGGTGCTCAGTCAAGTAAAGACTACACAAAGGTAGATAGAAGTGGACTCTACGCTGCAAGATGGGTAGCTAAACACATAGTTGCATCTGGATATGCTAAAAAATGTTCAGTTCAACTCTCTTACGCTATTGGCGTTGCAAAACCTACATCAGTTTCAGTTGATACTTATGGAACTGTTTGCGCTGGTCTTGATGATGATAAGCTTTCTACTTTTGTAGGCGAAAACTTCTCTTTAACTCCAAACTGGATTACGGCTAAGTTTGGACTAGATCGCCCAAGTGCAGAGACTTTTCTTTATGCTGATGTAGCAGCTCGTGGACAAGTTGGCCAGAGTGATTACCCATGGGAAAAGTTAGATGCTTTAGAGATTTTTAAGAAGTTGAAAAAGTAAAGATAGTATAAGGAAAAGTTTGAAAAGTTTATATGAAGATTCAAATGAGTTTAAGTCTGACTTAGACTTAAGAGTCTATACCTCAAGATTGCTAGGGCAAGATAGCTCTTTAGTTCTTCATGGTGGTGGAAATACATCTGTAAAGTCCACTGCTACAAATCTTTTTGGTAAGAGCGAAGAGATACTATATGTCAAAGGAAGCGGTTGGGACTTAGCAACCATCGAAGCTGAGGGCTTTGCCCCTGTAAAGATGGAGATGCTCTTAGAGATGGCAAAACTTGGTACTCTTAGTGATAGCGATATGGTAAAGTACCAAAGACTCGCCATGACAAATCCATCCGCTCCAAACCCCTCAGTTGAAGCGATTTTGCACGCTATTATCCCTTATAAATTTGTAGATCACACCCACGCAGATGCAGTTGTTACTATTACAAATACAGAGGAAGGTGAAGCTAGGATAAAAGAGCTTTACGGTTCTAGAGTTCTTATCATTCCATATATTATGCCTGGATTTGTACTTGCAAAACTTGTTTATGAGATGACAAAAAATCTTGAGTGGGACGAGATAGATGCTATGGTTCTTATGAATCATGGACTCTTTACTTTTAGTGATGATGCTAAAGTCTCTTACGAAAACACCATAAAGTTTGTAAGCATGGCTGAGGACTATCTCGCATCTAAGGGTGCAGTTATAGAGCTTAGCGAGGTTGAAACTTCGCTTTTAAAGGAAAAATTGCTAAACCTCGGAAGCGGGACTTTTGGGAATGCTAACCCGTGGCATTCTCCACTATGTGTCCCGTCAATGTGCGAGGATACTAGCTCCATCTCTCCTAAGGTGGAACTCTTAGAACTTGTCAAAATAAGACAAGAGGTCTCAAAACTTAAAGGTGAGGCCACTATCTCTTTGTTTAACGACTCTGCATTAGCTCAACAATTCTCAAAAGAGAATGTAGAGCAAATCGCTACAAGAGGACCACTAACACCTGATCATGTGATAAGAACCAAACGCATTCCTGCCATTGTCGGAGAAGATTTTAGAGCTGATTTGGCATCTTTTGTTAAAGAGTATGAAGAGTATTTTTATACCAATAAAAAAGATGAGACTATGTTAAATCCAGCTCCAAACTTTGCCATACTTAAAAACAGAGGAAGTCTCTCTTTTGGCAAAAGCATAAAAGAGGCAAAAATCATCCAAGATATAAATGAACACACATTTGAAGCTATACTAAAAGCCGAAAAATTAGGCGGATACAAGGCTCTTAGTGCATCTGAAATTTTTGAAGTTGAGTATTGGGAACTAGAACAAGCAAAACTGAAAAAGTCTTCATCTACACCAGAGTTTGAGGGTAAGGTTGCACTTGTAAGCGGACAGAGTGAAGCCTCATTTGCGAGTGCTGAGATGCTTCGTAAAAAGGGTGCATCTGTAGTCGTTCTTGGGAGTGTTGAAGATTTACAAAAGGCTGACTTTATAAACTTAAAATGTGATACAAAGCTAAGTGATGAGGTGCAAAAAGCGCTAGGATTTACTATAAAAAACTTTGGCGGAGTGGATATTGTCATAGCTCATAAAGATGAAGAAGAGTTAGTAAAACAGAGCTGTGAATTTTTAAAGTACGGTATAGATGCTAGCGTTTTACTTCTTGCATCTAAAGATGAAAAACTTGACTTTTGTGAGTCTGAGATTACTACAAATATATTAAGATTAGAGACTCTAAACCCAGATGCTGCAGAGTTAATCTGTGCAATGGCTCACCAACCAAAAGTAAAAATTTTAGGATAAAAAATGAACTTAAAAGAGAAGATAGAGCGAGGAGAGAGAGTCTCGTTTGATGAGGCACTTAGCCTTTATGAGATGGATTTTTTTGAGTTAGCAAAACTAGCTGATGCAAAAAGAGTAGCACTTCATGGTAAAAAAACATACTTCAATATTAACCGACATATAAATCCAACAAATATCTGTGCAGATATTTGTAAGTTCTGTGCATACTCAGCAAACAGAAAAAATCCAAACCCTTACACAATGACTCACGATGAGATAATGAACATCGTAAAAGATGTAGAGAGCCGCGGGATAAAAGAGGTTCATATAGTCTCTGCACATAACCCAGAGACTGGGCTAGAGTGGTATCTTGGCATCTTTAAGAAGATAAAAGAGGCATATCCAAAGATGCATGTAAAAGCACTAACAGCGGCAGAGGTTGACTTTTTAGCACGAGAGTATAACAAGAGCTATGATGAGATACTTGATCTGATGGTTGCAAATGGTGTTGACTCTATGCCAGGTGGTGGAGCTGAAATCTTTGATGAAGAGGTTCGTGACTATATCTGTAAGGGAAAAGTGACCTCCCAGCAGTGGCTAGATATCCATGAAAAGTGGCACGCAAGAGGCAAAATGTCAAATGTTACTATGCTTTTTGGTCATGTTGAGAGTAGGGCTAACCGCATAGACCATATGATGCGCATAAGAGAACTGCAAGACAAAAGCAAAGGTTTTAACGCTTTTATCCCTCTTGTATATCAGACAGAAAACAACTACTTAAGAGTTGAAAAAGATATAAGCGCAGATGAGATTTTAAGAACTATTGCCATCAGTCGCATAGTTTTAGATAATGTACCAAATATAAAAGCTTACTGGGTAACTTCAACTGTGAGCCTAGCACTGCTCGCTCAAGAATTTGGAGCAAATGACCTTGATGGTACAATAGAAAGAGAGTCTATAAACTCCGCAGCAGGAGCTAAGAGCGCAAACGGAGTTGAGTTAAATGAGTTTGTTGCACTTATAAAAAATAGTGGCTTTATACCCGTTGAGAGAGATAGCATCTACAATGAGATAAAGGCTTGGTAGGTTTTTTTGCTCCTCTACTTTGATAGAGTGTGAAATAACTCACAAGTAAGGCTTTAGCCTCGCCCATTTAGCGTGGCTTATAGTGGAGAACGCCATGGATTGGCGTTTCTAGAAGTTTCACTTCTGGAATAAAAATATAGTTATTTCACACTCTAGAAACTAGAGAGCTAGAAAAAATGAAGGTGGTAGGACATGGATATTTCGGTTGTAATCCCAACCTATAACCGAGAAGAAGTTCTTCAACGCGCCTTAGCATCTGTTTATGCTCAAACCTATAAACCAAAAGAAGTCATTATCATAGATGATGGCTCTACTGATAAAACTTCACAAATCTTAAAATTATTCCCAGATGCAAAGTACTATTTTCAAAAAAATGCAGGAGTCTCAAGCGCTAGAAATAGCGGCATCAAAAAAGCTTCATATGAATGGATAGCATTTTTAGACTCTGATGATGAGTGGCACAGGGATAAGCTTCAAGAGCATTTAGAGTTGCATCTAAATAAGCCAAAACTACTTATGAGCTATACAGATGAGAAGTGGATTAGAGATGCTAAAGAGGTAAAGGTTGCAAAAAAATATGCAAAAGTAGATAAAGATATATTTAGCTCCTCACTTTCACACTGCATAATAGCTCCATCATCTGCTTTGATGCACAAAAGTATATTTGACTCAGTTGGGCTTTTTGATGAGACTCTAGAGGTTTGTGAAGATTATGACATATGGCTTAGAGTCCTACTTAAACATCAGATAGGCTTAGTTAATAAGAAGCTTATCACAAAATATGGTGGAGCTGATGACCAGCTAAGTACAAAGTTTTGGGGCATGGATAGATTTAGAGTTTTGGCTTTAGAGAGTCTTTTAAAAGGGTTGAATCAGGAAGAAATATCTTGTGATATGTATGAGAAAAAAGAGATGATAAAATCAGAACTTTTAAAAAAATACACTCTTTTATTAAAGGGAGCTATAAAACATGATAAAATACAAGATATTATAATCTATGAAAAAAAGATAAGCGAATTGGTATGAAGTTTTTTTTAATATTTTGTCTATTTTTACCATCTCTATATGCAAAAAAACCAGAACTATTTTTACTCAATGTTTACAACAAAGATATAGATGTGACTTCATGGTACATGAGCGAAAAACTTGATGGCGTTAGGGCTTATTGGGATGGTCAAAAACTCATCTCTAGAGCTGGAAACGACTTTAATGCGCCTAGTTTTTTTACAAAAGATTTCCCACCACATGAGCTGGATGGTGAGTTGTGGAGCAAAAGAGAAGATTTTGACAATATAAGCTCAATTGTAAGAAATGAAGATGATAAGAGTAGATGGAATGAGCTAACTTACAATATCTTTGAAGTTCCAAATGCTAAAGGTGGACTCATAAAACGCTTAAGCCTTGTAAAAGAGACGAGATATATAAAACTTATAAAGCAGATAAAAGTAAGAGATAATCAGCACTTAGAAGAGTACTTAAAAGAGTTAGAGAAAAAAGGCGCTGAGGGCTTAGTTGTTCGTGATGGAAGTTTGAATTATTATGCACAAAGAGATAACAACGCTCTAAAAGTTAAGAGCTTTATTGATGCAGAGTGCGAGATAGTTGGGTACACAAAAGGCAGGGGAAAATATAAAAATATGGTTGGCTCTTTATTGTGTAAGACGGAGTCCAAAAACATCATAAAAATAGGAAGTGGTTTAAGTGATGCACAAAGGGAGAGCCCACCACAAATAGGTGCTATAATTACATTTAAATATTATGGATTAACATCAAAGGGTAACCCTAGATTTCCAGTTTTTTTACGCATAAGAGATAAAAATTGATAAAAGAGCAGATATGAAATATACTCACAACTTTAACCCTAGCATCTCAGATGAAGATGTTTTTATAAAGATATTAAAAGAAAAAGAAGAGATTGGATACTATAATCTTGTACATCAAGATACAACTAGCTTTAAAGATTATGCAAATAGTGTTGTGCAATCAAATGTCGTAGTTATTGGTATTGGTGGGAGCACACTTGGGACTTTTGCCATCTACAAATACTTAAAACACTCAAAAAGTTTAAAAAAACAACTCTATTTTTTAGAAACAACTGACCCTATAGATATAAAGTCAAAACTTGAAGCCATAGACTTAAGTGACACTCTTTTTGTTGTGATTTCTAAGTCTGGAACTACAATAGAGACAGTTTCAATATTTAAATATATAAACTCTTTGATTAAATGTGATAAAAACAACACTATAGTCATAACAGAGAGTGATTCTAAACTCAACTATTTTGCAGAGAAAAATTCTATAAAAAGCTTTGAGATTCCTAAAAATGTAGGGGGGAGATTTTCAGTATTTAGTGCTGTTGGATTAGTTCCTTTAGCTATTGTAGGCATAGATATAGATGAACTCTTAAGCGGTGCTAAAAAGATATATGATAGCTTTTTTGAGAAAGAAGATGCATATGAAAGACTACTCAAAAAAGCGAGATTTTTTGCAGAATATAAAAATGATTTTAACATAAATGTTGTCTTTTCTTACTCTTCAAGGCTAGAGGGTTTTAATGACTGGTATATCCAACTTTGGGGTGAGAGTCTTGGCAAAATAGACATAAACTCTAGCCGACAAGGACTAACTCCCATTGGTATCATTGGCCCCATAGATCAGCACTCTTTTTTACAACTCATAGTAGAGGGAAAAAGAGATAAAACTGTTACCGTTATAAAGGTAGAAGACTTTGCAAGTGACTTAGAGATTCCACATGTTAAACTAGAAGGTTTAGAAGAGCTAGACTACCTAGATGGAATTAAATTTTCATATCTTATAAATCAACAAGCAGATGCGACTATAGAGTCTATAAACAACCTAAATGACATTCCATGTGATGTTATAACCATAGATGGCGTTAGTGAGAAAAGTATAGCTAGTTTAATGTATGAGTATGAGCTTTTAACATCTTTGTGCGCTAAATTTATGTACATAAATGCATATGATCAACCAGGCGTTGAAGCCGGTAAAAAGATACTCAAAGAGAGATTAAATGCTAAAGATTGATAAGAGAGTTTTAAATTTTTTAGTCATTATATTTTTTAGTCTTTTTACTTTTTGGTGGACCTTTTTTATCTTCCATCAGGAGTTTGAACTCTATATTGTTTTGAGTGTAATATTTATTCGTATGATTGCATCAGTAGCAATTTTTAGAGATTATTCCCTATCTTGGTCTAAAGTTTCTCAAAAGACTTTTCTTACAAAAAGTATAGTTTACATAGTTGCTTTTTTATTTTATGTACCAATTTTTTATGGAAAAATCAGGTTTTCTTTTATGGTCTCAGAACTTTTTATATACCTTTTTAGCATAAACTTTACCATGTATCTTTACTACTATATCATCAACCGCTCAAAGATTGAAAAAACAAAATCAGTAGTTATATATGGAGCAGGTAGAGCTGGGATAAAGCTAGAGAGTGAATTTGCTCACACCGAGTACAAGGTAAAGTACTTTGTAGATGATGAGAAGGTCTTTCAAAATCGTTCTATTGATACTATAAAAGTTATATCAAAAGAGAGGTTAAAGGAGAAGTTAAAATCGCAGAAGCATGACCTTTTAGTCATAGCCATGCCATCAGTCTCAAAAGAGATAACAAAGAAAATATATAACGAACTTAGTGAGTATTTTCATGAGATAAAAGTTCTTCCATCCATAGATGAAATACTTGAGTCAAAAGATTTCTCAGCACAACTAAAAGATATCTCAGTTGAAGACCTCTTAGCTAGAAATCCACAAGACTTGGATAAAAAAAAGATAGAGAGTTTTATAAAAGATAAAATCATTCTCATAACTGGTGCTGGGGGAAGTATAGGTGGTGAGATAGCAAGGCAGTGTGAAAAATTTGGTGCTAAAGAACTTATACTACTAGATAACAGTGAATACAATCTCTATAAAATTGCAGAAGAGATTACAAAAGTTGAGATAGTTTGCGTGATGCAAAGTGTGACAAATAAAGCTGCACTTGATGCAACATTTGAGCTACATAAACCGCAAATAGTAGTCCATGCAGCTGCATATAAGCATGTTCCACTTGTAGAAGCAAATATTGATGAGGCAGTCGTCAATAATATTTTAGGCACTAAAAATACAGTGGATATATCTATAAAATATAAGGTTGAAAAATTTGTGCTTATCTCTACAGATAAAGCCGTAAGACCTACAAATGTGATGGGCACAACTAAGAGAATATGTGAACTCTATGTGCAAAATGCCAAAGAGGATTCTACAGAGATAGTTGCGGTGAGATTTGGGAATGTACTAGGCAGCAGTGGTAGTGTTATTCCTAAGTTTAAGTCTCAAATAGAAAAAGGACAAAACATAACAGTCACACATCCTGATATCACAAGATACTTTATGCTTATTCCAGAAGCCTGTGAGTTAGTGCTCCAAGCTGGGGCTATTGGAAGTGGTGGAGAGATATTTATACTCGATATGGGTGAGCCTATAAAGATAGTAGATTTAGCTAAGAAGATGATAGAGCTAAGTGGTAAGAAAGATATAGAGATAGAGTTTAGTGGACTTCGTCCTGGTGAAAAACTATATGAAGAGTTGCTTATAGATGATACCGATTGTCAAACGGAGTATGAGTCAATAACTGTGGCTCGGCCTACTATTTATGATATAGATAAGCTAAATAGAGATATAAAAGAGCTTTTAGGTAGTACCGACAAACTAAAAAAACTAAAAGAGATAGTCCCAGAATTTGACCATCAGCTAAACTAATAGTAACAAATAGTAATCTTTTGCTAATATGTTTAAATATTATTGAGTAGATTTTGATGAGATAAATTATTATTATATACTAAAATAAATCAGAAAAAAGGAGTTAAAATGAAGATTTTAGCTATGGTTATTTTAGGATTTAGTATGTTGTTTGCAGCAGTAGATATCAATACAGCTAGTAAAGATGAACTCAGCACTCTTAGTGGTATTGGTGCAAGTAAAGCTGAGACAATTATAAAACATAGAAATACAAAATGTTTTAAAAGCGTTGATGAACTTGCAGAAGTTAAGGGAATTGGCAAAAAAACAGTAGAGAAAAATAGAAAAAATCTAACTGCTAGTAAGTGTAAAAAGTAGTTATTAAAAAGGTAAAACTTGTAGGTAAGCGAGAAGAGTATTCTCGCTTATGCTATAACATGCCCTACAAATTTACTCATATTGTCCATTATTTCAGAGCCTTTTCTAAAGCTAAGTCCACATGACTCATACGCAAAAAAGAGACCAGCCTGATATTTTGCCCCAGCTTTATCTGCATTAAACTCAACATACTCTTGATATATTTTTTTATAATTACCATACTCTCCATCAGTTTGCTCTAGAATTTTACCATTAGCATCTATGATTTTAGTGTTAGCTCCCTCTCTTCCAAAAACAGTTTTTTCAACTTGTTTGATGCCATCAAGTGGTTCAAATGATGTCTGAAGTAGGTATGGGCTATCAGCAAATAGGTCATACATAATCTTCATAATGCCCTTTGATTGGAACATAAGTGTATATGCTGGGTTTAAGATGATAGCTTGTTGGTTTTGCATAATGCTGTTTAGTGTGGTTGCAAGTTCTGGCTCACCACTTCCTATATCTTCCCAAGGAAAGAGTTTAAACCAGTACTCATATTGGTTCTCATTTGCATCAAAGATTCCCTCTTCATCAAATCTAACATTGTGCAGATACTCAAAACCTGTGTTAAATCCTGCATCTGTGGCCATCTGCTGAAGTAGCCTTGTTGTAGCTTCTTCTTCATCATTTCCTTCTACGCTTGAGAAGAGTATCTTCCAGCCATCATATCTCTCATCAAAAAGTTCTGTATCGTCATTTAAAGTTATAAGTCTTTTAAAATTCTCTTTAATTGCATCGTAAACATTGTTAAATTGCTTATCTTCATTCATATTGTTTTCTTTTAACAAAGCCCATTGAAGTAGGGCAGTCTCAAAGAGTGATGTAGGGGTATCGGCATTAAACTCTATGAGTTTTATAGGTTTACCATTAGTCCCACCAGCTAAATCAAAACGACCATAAATATGCCAGTGAACATCACTCTCCCAGCTCTTTTTTATCATCTCAATAAGGTTAAATGGGATGCCAAGTTCAAAGAAAAGGTTGTTTTCTATCACATGTTCAGCAGCAGCAACAAACATCTCATATATCTCATTTCCTGCCTCATAAAAAGCCTCAGCTTCAGCTTGAGTTATAACTACTAGCTCGTTGTTTATATATTTAGTTGCATCACTATCCGTATGCCAAGTAAAACCCAACTCTTCTAGAGTAGCATCATTTAAACTATCTATCTTTTGTAAATTTATCATCCGCCATAACTCCTGCTGCCTTGGGTTGAACTTTTGGTATTTGTTCCGCCAAAAAAACTCTTTTTAGAAGATGAACTCTTAGATGCACTAGGAGATGCTGAGCGGCTATAGGCACTTTTGTTTGCACCTGCTGAATTTTTTGCAAAGTTTTTGTTGTTCATAAGAGCGTTACCTATCATATTTCCTAAAAGTGAACCAGCTGCAACTGCTAAAATAGTTCCAGCCAAGCCCATTCCAGCACTACTATCTCCGCCTTTTACAGTTTCAGAAGTTCCATCTTGGACTTTTTTATACTCTTGTTCGGCTAACGCTTTCATCTCCTCTTCGCTCATAAAACGCTCAACTGTGTCTCCGTTAGCATCTTTTTCACGGATGATAGCTCTGTTTGGCCCATCAGTTGGCATCTCTTCAGCTACTATGTATTTGCCATTTGCTTGTTGCTCAATTACCAAAAAGCGATTTTGCTGTTGCTGCTCTTGTTGTTGAGCCTCACAACCACTCAAAACACTCATCATAATTACTCCCGCACTCCCCAGTGCTACGCCACTTGCCAAACTTGAAATATGTTTCATCTAATTAAATCCTTTTTCTTTAGTAGTATGGTTTTTTTAAGATCATAATCATAAAAGGTGATTATCTCTCTTCCCTCATAGTAGATATCTCCAACAAATATATTTTTACTGTTTTTAAGAGTTACATTTTTTTGCATAAACATCTTCTCTCCTAGGGCATATCCAATAGCAGGATAGAGTGTTGAGAGTGAAACAACAAAGAGAATAGAGATAAAAAGGGCTGAAATTTTTAGGTTTTTTATATAGATAATTGCAAAGCCTGTTAGAGCAGAAAAGAGCATAAATAAGAAGATATTTTGATGATCTACAAACAAGATATTGTAATAAACCTTAACTTCATAAAAATTTATATAGTGCTTTTGCAGACCTAAAAATATGAAAAAATCTAAAATAAATGTGACAAACATACCAGTAAGTAGCGCTTGAAGAGCTTTTATCATCTTAGTTTTCTCCTTTTTTGATTGTTTATAATATATAAAGATGAAGAACTTCTTTGATGAAGTCCATCTCTATTTTGTACTATTATATCAGCTTTATCTGCACAAAAGAGCATATCAAAATCACGTCCCGATTCATTAGCAGAAGTAGAGTAGTGCCACGCTAAGTCTCTTAAGAGTTGAGAATGGAGCGAACTCTTGCTCACTCTAAAAGCTAAGTTTTTAACTATAAAGGTGGTTTTTTTAGCTCTTCGTACACTATTTTTAAACATATTTGGGATTCTGGTTTTTGATGATTTTAGAGCTTTGAAATCTCTATAAATTTTGATAAAGGGCTTAGTCTGGCTCCTTTTTTTTATCTCTTTTAGCCTCTTTGCATCTTGAGATAAAAAACCGACAGTGGTGTCAGTTTGAGCCAGAATAACTTTCACGCTTAAGCGAGAAAGTCTTGTATTGCTTTTGAATCTAGCCATGAGCCATCACCCATCTCATCAAGAGCTAAGATAAGTGCTCTTGCAGCACTGAGAGTTGTAAAGTATGGGATATTTTTCTTTAAAACTTCTTGGCGAATAACTATTGCATCTTTTTTTGAAGTGTTGTTATCAGATGTATTTAGTGCCATAGCAATCTCATCATTTTTCATACTATCTTCAATATTTGGACGGCCCTCAGAGATCTTTAAAACCACTTCACAAGGGATGCCAGCACTCTCAATTACCGCTTGAGTGCCTTTAGTTGCTACTAGTTTAAAGCCATGTTTATGAAGCCCAGATGCTATCTCGCAAGCGTGAACTTTATCTGTATCTACAAAAGATAAGAAACATGTTCCACTCTTTGGAATTTTGTTTCCTGCTGAGAGTTGAGCTTTTGCAAAACTTACTCCAAAGTTTGAGCTTATCCCCATAACTTCACCAGTTGATTTCATCTCAGGCGAAAGAACTAAGTCTGCACCATAGAGTTTATGAAAAGGAAAAACTGCCTCTTTTACAGAGATATGACCCTTTAGTTTTGGCTTTAAGAGACCATTTACTTCTTGGACTATATTGTATTTGTCATAGTATTTTAGAGAGTCTCTTAGTGTCTCTCCAACCATAACACGAGTTGCGACTTTTGCAAGTGGCATCCCTGTAGCTTTAGAGACAAAAGGAACAGTTCTTGAAGCTCGTGGATTTACCTCTATAAGATATATCTCATCTTTATAAATAGCGTACTGAACATTCATAAGTCCAATGACTCCAAGCCCTAGCGCTATTGTTTGGGTCTGCTCTTCTACTCTTTGTATCAACTCTTTTGAGAGGTTTACAGGAGGGAGTGAACAAGCACTATCTCCTGAGTGAATACCAGCTTCTTCGATATGTTCCATAACAGAGCCGATATATACATCTTTGCCATCACTAATAGCATCAACATCAAGCTCTATAGCTTGGTCTAAAAACTTATCTATAAGAACAGGAGCTTCGTTTGATACTGAGATAGCTAAGTCCATGTATTGTTTAAGTTCATCTTCTGTGTAGACAATTCTCATGCCACGGCCACCAAGAACAAAAGATGGACGAACTAAAACAGGAAAGCCTAGCTTCTGGGCTATAATGTAAGACTCTTCTTTGGTTCTAGCTAGCCCGTTCTCAGGTTGCTTTAGGTTGAATTTTTTTACAAAGTTAGAAAACTGCTCTCTATCTTCTGCAAGGTCAATAACCGCTGATGGAGTTCCTGCAATCTTTGCTCCTATCTTAGTTAAGGCATCAGCTAATTTTAGTGGAGTTTGCCCACCAAAGTGAACAATGATGCCATCAGGCTGTTCATTTTCTATAACTTCTCTAACATGTTCTAAGTCAATAGGCTCAAAATACAAAACATCAGAAGTATCATAGTCAGTTGAGACCGTCTCAGGATTACAGTTGTACATGATAGTCTCTATATCCATCTCTTTTAGTGCAAAAGCAGCATGAACACAACAGTAGTCAAACTCAATTCCTTGACCGATTCTGTTTGGTCCACCACCAAGGATAAGGACTTTTTTCTTATCGCTAACTCTATTTTTAGCATCAGGAGAGGCAGCAATATTTGTAGTTGAGTAGAGGTAAGGAGTAAGAGCTTCAAACTCTCCTGCACAAGTGTCAACTTCGTTGTACTCTAGTGAGATGCCAAGTTTTTTCCTAGCATCATAGACTTGCATCTCTGTTGTTTTTTGCTCTTTGCTTATAAGCTGGGCGATTCTTTTATCTGAAAAACCATCAGCTTTGATGCTTCTCATAAGAGCTGCATCTTGGAGTATCTCTTTTGTGATTGTCTTCTCAGACTCAACTATCTCTTGGAGTTGATATAAAAACCATGGGTCAATCGCACAAGTATCAAACATCTCTTCTATGCTCATACCACGACGAAATCCCTCAGCCACATAGAGTGCGCGATCTGCATTTGGACGGCGGATCTCATGCTTTATAAACTCATCATCACCTTGCATTGGTTCAAAACCGCAGATGCCAGTCTCAAGAGAGCAGAGTGCTTTTTGCATAGACTCTTTAAAAGTTCTACCTATTGCCATAACTTCGCCAACTGATTTCATACTTGTACTTAGTGTATTTATAGCCTCTGGAAATTTTTCAAATGTAAAGCGAGGAACTTTTGTTACTATATAGTCAACTGATGGTTCAAAAGCTGCTGGAGTTCCTGTGATATCGTTTGTGATTTCATCTAAAGTGTAACCAATAGCAAGAAGAGTTGCAACTTTTGCAATAGGATAACCTGTAGCCTTAGATGCAAGAGCAGAAGAGCGAGAAACACGGGGGTTCATCTCTATTACTATCATTCTGCCAGTTTTTGGATCTATGGCAAACTGGACATTTGATCCACCATTATCAACACCAACTTCTCTTAAAATTGCAAAAGATGCGTCACGCATTCTTTGGTACTCTTTATCTGTTAGAGTAAGAGCAGGTGCAACCGTGATGCTATCTCCAGTGTGAACACCCATAGGATCAAAGTTTTCAATGGAGCAGACGATGATGCAGTTATCAGCTTTATCACGGATAACTTCCATCTCAAACTCTTTCCAACCTAGCATAGACTCCATGATTTCTATCTCGCTAACAGGAGAAGCTGAGATGCCCTCTTGTGCTAGTTTTTTAAACTCTTCCATATTGTAAGCTACGCCTGAACCACCACCAGCGAGTGTAAAAGAGGCTCTTGAAATTACAGGAAAACCGAGTTCTTTTGCTACTTCAATAGCTTCATCAACGCTATAAGCATTGCGACTTATTGGCAAATCCATGCCTATCTTTGTCATAGCTTCATTAAAAGCAGAACGGTCTTCACCTTTATGAATAGCCTCTGGAGATGCACCTAAAAACTCCACACCCTCTAACATACCTTTTGCAAACATGCTTGTAGCAACATTAAGTGCTGTTTGTCCGCCCATAGTTGGAAGAACTGCATCTACTTTTTCTTTTTTGATGATGCGAGCTATTACATCTTCAGTGATTGGCTCTATATAGGTTCTATCTGCAAACTCAGGGTCCGTCATTATAGTTGCTGGATTTGAGTTGATAAGAATAACTCTAAAACCTTGTTCTTTTAAAGTCTTTACAGCTTGTGTCCCTGAGTAATCAAACTCACAACCTTGACCAATGATAATAGGACCAGAACCTATAAGTAAAATCGTGTGTATGTCGGTGCGTTTTGGCATTTTTTCCCTTTGCACAAAGTCCTCTAACAAGAGGTGCTTTTGTGTATTTAAGCTAGTGTAATAAATTTTTTTATTATAGGTAAAAAGCACTTAATTTTTGATGAGATATTGTAGTTTTTTTATAGATTGAGAATAGATTCTCAAATAAATTTTCAAAGTTCAGAGATAAAATGGATGAAATTATCTCTTGTGAGGGCTAGTATTTAAAAGTATATATTAAAGAGAGAAGACCTGAATAGATATAGTCATCATTGACAATTGGGCTTGAAGTTGCTTCATTTGAGAGTTTATCAACTCTGAGATTTATCAAAGTAGATATATCTTGAGTGATGGGATATTTTATGTAAGTTTGAACTCCTACCATCAAGCCATCATTTGGAGAATATTCTTTTCTGCTTCCTAATTCCTCTGACTTTTTAACACCATAATAGTAGTTTAAAAATTTACTTGACTCATAAACTAAAATCAAACTAGGATAAAATGAAAAATGTCCAGCTTTAAAATCAATACCCATTTCACTCTTTAATATCCACGAATCATGTCTGTCTAATATGTCAGTTAGGAGCATTGTTTCTATATAAGCAGAATCTTTTTTTAAACTAAAAGCCAATCCACCTTCAAATGTCTTTTTCCTCTCGTCCATACCAGAGATATCATTTGATTTATAACCATAAACTCTAGGTTGAGCAGTTAGTGAAAATCCCCAAGCAAAATCGCCTTCTCTATCACCTAGAAAATAGACTCCAGCCCTTGTCCATCTTACATAAATTATGGAGTTGTCAAAGAATATTACAGGGCTTGCAATGATGTCTGCATCTACATTTTTATATGGTTGAGATTGAAAGAAAGCACCAGCTCCGATCGTTACATTTTGTTTTTTATCTTCTGCTTGAAGATTAATAATAACTAATATTAAAATTAAAATCTGTCTCATCTAAGCTCTCTTATCATATAAAAATAGTTTGGATTGTTTGACTCATAGTAAGGTTGGATTTGTGCATTTTGATAACCCTGAGACTTGCTTACAGAGATCACTCGCCCAACCTTTAGACCTTTAAAAAAAATCTCATCTAAACCAGAAGTAATAACTTCGTCTCCGATTTCTACCTTAAACCAAGCAGGGATGAACTTTACTACTAAGTTTTTTGCATTATTGCCATGTGCTATTCCAGGTGCGTGATTGTTACCAACATACACAGAGTAAGAGCTTTGGATATCTCTATTTAAAAGGCCTAATGGTTTTTTATTTTGAGAAATAACTATCCCAGCAACAAGTTCATTATATGTCAATCCATAAATTTTTGAAGCGTTATAGTCTTCTATATCTAACCAAACTCTATTTAAATCACCAAATTTTTGATACGATAAAGTGCGAACAAGCTGAACTTTTGGATCAAAATTTAGCTCAGAATTGTTAGCCTTAAAGAGATCATTTATCTCAGAAGCCATCTGCTGCATCACAAGATGATTGTTTTCATAAGTTTGAAGTTCATCTTTTAGTGAAGCAATTGTTTTTGCTTGAAATATATGTTTATCTATACTGTTTTGTACAAATTCTGTTGAATTGTGATAGTGTGATTTAAAATAGTTAAGGGCCGAAATTAATGGGCCTTGAAGAGTGTTTGTGTAGTAAAGCGCACTCACAAAGAGTGCGACAAATAGTAAAAAAAAGCCTAAAAGCTCTTTATTCATTTTCGAAAAGTTCTTGGAGTAGGTCTATCTCTTCTAGGGCACGACCAGTACCACGAGCAACAGCAAGAAGTGGCTCATCAGCGACATAAACAGGAACTTTTACGATATCGGCTAGATATTTATCAAGTTGACGAATTAGAGCTCCACCACCAGTTAGTATAATACCGTGGTTTACAATATCGCCAGCTAAATCTGGTGGCATCTTCTCTAGTACATCGCGAAGAGCTTCAGCTATCTCTTTTAGTGGCTCTTTCATAGCCTCTCTTGCATCTTCACTTGTAAGTTCAACTGAGCTAAGAAGTCCTTCTACTTGATCACGGCCATTAACAACCATAGTTAACTCTTCTGCAAGTGTTACAGCAGTTCCAATGTTTATCTTAATCTCTTCAGCAGTTCTCTCACCAATAAGTAGGTTGTACTTTTTCTTTACGTAGTCAATAATGCCTTTATCAAGCTTGTCCCCAGCCGTTCTAATGGACTTTGAGAGAACTAAACCACCAAGTGATACTACACCAACTTCTGTAGTTCCTCCACCGATATCAACAACTAAATTCCCTTGTGGTTCGCGGATATCGATGCCAGCTCCAATTGCAGCTGCCATTGGCTCTTCTATTAAAAAGACCTCTCTTGCTCCTGCGCTAAGTGCAGATTCACGAACAGCTTTTCTCTCAACTTGAGTTAAGCCATAAGGTACACAGATAATGATTCTAGGGCTTATAAGAGATGTTCTTCCATGCGCTTTTTCTATGAACTTTCTAATCATCTTCTCAGTCATGTCAAAATCAGCAATAACACCATCTCTCATAGGACGAATAGCTTTGATATTTCCTGGAGTCTTACCAACCATCTCTTTAGCTTCATGTCCGACAGCTAAAACTTTTTGGTGCCCATATCTTTCTGTTTTTACTGCAACGACTGATGGCTCATTTATAATGATACCACGACCTTTTGCAATAACAATAGTGTTTGCAGTTCCCAAATCTATAGATAAATCGTTAGAAAAAAGCCCTACTAGTTTATTAAATATCATATCTCTTGTCCTTAAATTTGTTATATATTACGCTATCTTTTTAGTTGACTTTTTTATATAAACTGGTGCAACATTTTCATTTATAACCTCTGAAGTTATTAAAACTTCGTAACCAGCATAGTCAGGAAGTTCGTACATTATATCTATCATATTTTCTTCTAGTATTGCACGAAGTCCACGCGCTCCAGTCTTTCTTTTGATAGCTTTTGCGGCAATAGCTTTTAGTGCATCTTCTTCAAAGTTAAGTTCTACTTCATCTATAAGAAAAAGTTTTTTGTACTGCTTTATAAGAGAGTTTTTAGGCTCAGTTAAGATGCGAACCATATCTTCTTCACTTATCTCATTTAGAGATGCGATGATAGGTAGTCTTCCAACTAGCTCAGGTATAAGACCATAAGAGATTAAATCATCTGGCTCTACCATGTCGTAAGTCATTTTTCTCTCTTGTTTGCTTTTTTTGTCGTGCCCAAAACCTAAGACATTATCGCCTTGCTTTTTCTTTAAAATCTCATCAAGACCATCAAAAGCACCACCGCAGATAAATAAGATATTTGTAGTATTTATAGTAGTAAACTCTTGATTTGGATGTTTTCTTCCACCTTTTGGTGGGATATTTACTTCTGCGCCCTCTATGATTTTAAGAAGAGCTTGTTGAACTCCCTCACCTGAGACATCTCTTGTGATAGAGCGATTTTCGCTCATGCGTGAGACTTTATCTACTTCATCTATAAAAACTATGCCTTGCTCAGCTCTTGCTACATCACCATCAGCTGCTTGAATTAGTTTTGTCAATATATTTTCAACATCTTCTCCAACATATCCCGCTTCAGTTAAACTTGTTGCATCTGCTATAGCTATAGGAACATTTAAAACTCGTGCAATAGTTTGTGCCATAAGTGTTTTACCACTTCCTGTTGGGCCTATTAGTAAAACGTTCGATTTTGATATTTCTGTATCATCATCCTTTATATGTTTCGTTTTAAAGATTCTTTTATAGTGGTTATAAACTGCAACGCTTAGTAATTTTCTAGCTCTCTCTTGACCAATAATATACTCACCTAAAAAGTCATTTAACTCTTTTGGTGTCATTAGATTGTTTACAGCGTCTAAAAGCTCTTCTTCATTTATGCTTAGAGTCTCTTTTTCATCTCCAAACATTATCTTATAAGCAGAAATTACACAGTTTTTACAGATGTAAACACCATTACCAGCTATTAGTGGGTTCTCTTCACTCTCATTTGCGTCACAAAAACTACAATGTCTATGAATCATATTTTACTTCCTTTTTACTCATCTATATCATTAAACTTAGTTGCATCGATTTTTCTTTGAGCTTCACTTTTTCTCTCAAAAGGGATACCCCTTTTTGTCTTTAGTATAAAGTCGCAAAGATCTTTTACATAGTGATTTTGAGTTGTCTCAATAAGTTCACTTGCTATGTCTTTTAATGGTTTGCCTGATTCAAAAAGATCTCTATAAGCGGATTTTAGCTCATTTATATCTTCTCTATCTAGGTTTCTTCTAAGCCCTGTAAGGTTTAGTCCACGAAGTGTCGCACGATTTCCCTCAGCCATACAAAAAGGAGGAACATCTTGAGCAAGTGCAGATGCTCCCCCGACCATTGCATAATCTCCAACATGGACAAACTGATGGATAGGCGTCATACCACCAATAACAGCATAATCACCAACTTCAACATGTCCAGCCAAAGTTGCAGCATTTGCCAAGATACAGTGGTTTCCAATGATAACATCGTGACCTAAATGTACGTAACCCATGAAAAGATTGTGGTTTCCTATGATAGTTTTTCCGCCACCACCCTTTGTTCCAGGGTTAAAGAGTGTAAATTCTCTTATCCTGTTGTTATCACCAATGATAAGTTCAACGTCTTCACCCGCATACTTCAAATCTTGTGGGATTGAGCCAATAACTGCGTGAGAGAAGATAGTGTTGTTTTTTCCTATAGTTGTTTTTCCGTAGATACAAGAGCTTTGTGCTATCTTTGTTCCATCACCAATACTTGCATCTTTTGAAATAAAACAAAATGCTCCAATCTCAACATTTTTGCCTATTTTTGCACCATCTTCTATAATTGCATGTGGGGAAATTTTATTATTTGACATTTAGTCTCTTTCTGTTTTGAACTTTTGTTCTTTGTTCATAAATCTTATTTATTTATCTACTATCATTGCTTTTAATTCAGCTTGGGAGACTAAAACATCATCAACAAAGGCTTTACCTTCCAATATCCAAATAGCACCTTTGTTTTTGATAACACTTATGTGATACTCAAGTCTATCGCCTGGCTTTACAGGGGAGCGAAACTTAGCCTTGTCAATGCTCATGAAGTAAACAACTTTGTTTGCAGCTTCTTCTTCTGTCATGTTATCCATGCTTTTAAATGCAAGTATGCCACCAGCTTGAGCCATTCCTTCTAAAATCATCACACCTGGATAAATAGGGTGACCTGGAAAGTGACCTTGAAAAACATTATCGCCAATAGTTACATTTTTAAAACCAACAAGAGTTTCATTTTTAACAATGTGTGTTACACGGTCAAGTAGTAAAAAAGGGAAACGATGAGGTATTATCTTTTGAATTTCTATAACATCCATAATCATAGTCAAGAAGCCTTATAATAATTTTTGAATATTTTAGCTAAAAAATGATTATATAATCATTAGGATAAACATCTTTTTTGTCCTAGTTATTACTATTGCGTAATATTTGCTCACTAAAGTGAGTTAAACAATAAGTAGTTTTTCTTTAGTATCTTGATAAGTTATAGCATCTAGTGTTAGAGAGAGCTTTGTATCAATGATTTGCTCAACCACAATGATGGGAGATAAAGAGTATGGATTTGGCTCTATAAGTTGTCTAATAGAGAGTTCTTGCTTAAATGTTAGAGGGTTAAATATAAGTTCTTTTATGTTTTTATAGTTTGAGTCGCATAATTTATTAAAATACTTCAAATCTATAAATTTAACTTCTTGTCGATTGAAATAGTGGATGTTTTTGTCTTGAAATTCTATAGTTCCATCAGCCTTTTTTCTATCTAAAATGGAGTAACAAAGTGAATATGCTGGGATAATTTCACTTTTGCCTTTAGTGAGCTTAAAGTTAAAAACTCTGTAGTTTAAAAACTTCTCTTTTACTATCTTGTAAGCGATATTTTGCTCTTCGAGTTCAACTCTTTTCTCATACATAGCAAGGCGTTCTTCTATAGAAGCAGGAAGGGTGGTGTTTGATATAGGTGAAAACATCTCATCCATAATGCGACCTTGCTCTTCTCTTTGCATAGTTAAACCATAGATGCAACCACAATAGTCCTGACGGTAGAGCATCTCCTCTTTTGTAACTCTACTTTGGTCTTGCGTACCACCATTTGAGCGATAATCGAGTGCTATAAACTCAACTCCATACTTTTTAAAAAAAGCATCACCGCTTCTTTTTAGTTGTTCTTGAGATTTTAGAGGGCTAACAAGAAGTGTAGTAGTTATCTTCTTCTCTTGAAGTTCAAGAGCTTTTTTTG
>Ga0265293_10002723_pt1 | contig 34498 bp, 32 predicted proteins | sample Munlanlewell138R_FD_192505 | JGI IMG/M metagenome (GOLD analysis project Ga0265293, IMG submission 192505) | Leachate microbial communities from a municipal landfill in Southern Ontario, Canada - Leachate well 138R | ecosystem: Engineered > Solid waste > Landfill > Unclassified | place: Canada... | reverse complement strand
TTGATCGCGCCCGAGAGGATCGCCCAAACCCGTCCAATCAAGACTGAGTGCCGCGGCTCCAGCAGTGCCTGCGCACTGCTGGACGGCACGAAGAAGGCCAGACTCTGTCCGGCCTGCACCCTGCAAGCAAAGCGCAGGCATGGCCCGTGCCATGGCGAGCATTTGCAACGCGGAGTGGGCGGGTTTGGGCGGTCAAAGCGGGCATGTTCGCGGATTCTTTCTCAAGCTCTCAAGGCGGGAGGTCGCCGTAGGCTTCACCGCCGTCGCGCATGGCCTGCCGGTGGCGCTCCAGGAAATCCTGGTACGTCCTGATGCCGCGCAGCTGCAGGATGTGGTTGCGCACCGCTGCCTCGACCAGGACCGCGATGTTGCGCCCGGCCAGCACCTGGAGCACGACTTTTTGCACCGGCACGCCCAGGATGTCCTCGGTCAAGGGCTCATCCGGGAGCCGGTCATAACCGGGGTCAGCCACTTCTGCCCGCACCAGGTGCACGATGAGTCGCAACCGCATGCGCCGGCGCACCGCAGCCTCGCCAAAGATGGTGCGTATGTCCAGCAGCCCGATGCCGCGCACTTCCAGCAGGTTTTGCAGCAGCTCCGGGCAACGGCCCTCTATGGTGGTCTGGTTGATGCGCAGCAGGTCCACCACATCGTCGGCCACCAGGCCGTTGCCGCGGGTGATCAGCTCCAGGCCCAGCTCGCTCTTGCCCAGCCCCGAGTCGCCGGTAATGAGCACGCCCAGGCCCAGGATGTCCATGAACACGCCGTGCCGCGTGGTGTGGTCGGCAAAGTGCTTGGACAGGTACGTGCGCAACACGTCAATGACAGAGCCCGCTGATTCTTCGGTGGCAAAAAGCGGGATCCGGCTTCGCTCGCAAACGGACAGCAGCGTGGGCAACAGCGCCTGGCCCTCGCAAACCACCAGCACCGGCGGCTTCAGCGTCACGATGCGCGCGATGCGGCGCGCCGTGTCCTGCGGCGGACAGTCGCCCAGGTAGCGCACTTCGCGCTCGCCCAGGATCTGCACGCGGTAAGGGTGGATGTAGTTGAGGTAGCCGACCAGGTCCGCAGCCGAGCGCGCATTGCGCACCACGGCCTCCTCGAAGTGCTGCCCGGCAGCGTCTCGGCCCGCAACCCAGCGCCACCGCAGCAGCTTGCGGTGATCCTCGAACAGCATGTCGGCGGTGATCGCGGTGGGCTTCATGGCTCGGGAAGCAAAGGTGTGGCGCGAGAGCCGCCAGCGCCGGGCCGTCCCGTCACGCCGCTACAGCGCGTGCGCCGGCTGCCAGTGCGTTATGAGCTCGTGCAGCTCCTCGGCGGAAGTGGCGCCCTTGAGGCGCTCGCGCAACTGGCTGTCGCCCAGCATTTCCGCAATTTCCGAGAGGATTTCCAGGTGCTTTTGTGTTGCGGCCTCGGGCACCAGCAGGAAAATGAGCAGCCGCACCGGCTTCTCGTCGCGGGCATCAAAGCCTATGGCTTGCAGCGGCTGCAGGACCGCAGCCATGGGTGTCTGCAGGCCCTTGATGCGGCCGTGCGGAATGGCCACGCCGTGGCCCAGCCCGGTGGAGCCCAGGCGTTCGCGCGCAAACAGGCTGTCGGCAATGAGCGCACGCGACAAGCCATGCAGACTCTCGAACAACAGGCCGATTTCTTCAAACGCGCGTTTCTTGCTGGTGATGTCCACGCCAACAAGAACCTGCGTCACGGGGAGTATGGATGCCAGTCGATTCATAAGACTCAGGTTGCCGGTCGCCCGGACAAAGCATGCGGTCTGCGCCACTGCCAGGCGCCGCGCTCCAAAACCTATCCAGTCAGCCCCCGATGATAGCCGCAGCAACAAGACCGCACCCGATTGGAAACGAAGCCCGGCAACACGGCGCGCATGACCGGTGACCTCGCTGCCGCATCGATGAGGTTGAGCGTTGAGCGTTTGGCGTGGCGCGGCTATTCGTCGAACGCTGGACGCTGGACGCCCAACGATCTACGCAAGGGCCGAGGTCATCTGGCATCCAGAGTCCGGCCCAGCGGCCAAGCCGAAAAGAAACCGCCCGGCGCGGGGCGGCTTCTTCTGCTTGTACGCAACGATTGATTCTACATCAGCACCTTGCTGGGCGAGACGGCCCGCGTCTTGAGCTTGTCCTTGTGCTTGATGATCTGCCGATCCAGCTTGTCCACCAGTTCATCCACGGCTGCGTACAGATCCTGGTTTGCGCTCTCGGCAAACAGGTCAGCGCCCTTGACCCGTATGGTGCACTCGGCGCGTTGACGCAGGTCCTTTTCCTTCTTGTTGTCTATGGCAAGCAGAACGCGTACGTCGGTGACCTGGTCGAATCGGCGCCACAGCCGGTCCAGCTTGGTGCTGACATAGTTGCGCAGCGCCGGCGTCACTTCCAGGTGATGTCCACTGATCGTCAAATTCATTCGATGCTCCTTGGTTCCAACAGACCAGCGTGGCACCGAACCCGGCAAGCACCGGGGACGGAGCCATGCCCGCACGGCGCTTGCCGCCATGCAACTCCATCATGCCTGCAAACGGCGCAAAGTGCAATTGGCAGCCGCTGGCGCAAATGGACCGGCACGTGCCGCGCGCGGCGGATGTCATAATTTGCAGCGGCGTGCCGGGCCCGCTCCGGCCGCCCCTCGCCGGGAACGACCCGGACCTGTGCCGCGCAGGCCCGGGCACTGCGCGCGCCATCCCCTTGCCCACGACGAACGCCTTGCGCCGGTTCGCGTTTCTGGGAGCATGGACATGTTGAACATTTTTACGCTGACGAACGGCCGCCTCGTGCAGGAGGAAATAGGCTCGCTCGAGGAACTCGCGCGCTTCACGCCGATCTGGGTCGACCTGGAAGACCCCAGCGCGGACGAAAAGCGCTGGATCGCCGAGCACTTCGAACTCGTCATCCCGCAGGACGCCGTGGACGAGGACATAGAGGAGTCGGCCCGGTTCTACGCGGAGGACAATGGCGAGCTGCACATCCGCACCGATTTCCTGATTGCCGACCCGGACAACCCGCGCCAGGTGCGCGTGGCGTTCATCGTCAACCAGTCCAGCCCGCAGGCGCGCAGTCGCGGCGTGCTGTTTTCCATCCACAATGAGTCGGTGCCGGCGCTGCGGCTGGTGCGCATGCGCGCGCGGCGCATGCCCGGCCTCATAGACGACGCCAAGGACGTGCTGCTGGCGCTGCTGGACGGCGACACCGAATACTGCGCCGACGCGCTGCGCGACATCTACGACGAACTGGAGACCGCGAGCCGGCAGGTGCTGGACAACAACGTGACCGACGAGGTGGCCAGCAGCGTGCTGGCCACGATTGCACGCCAGGAAGACCTGAACGGACGCATCCGGCGCAACATGATGGACACGCGGCGCGCCATCGGCTTTCTCATGCGCAGCAAGCTGCTCGACGCCGAGCAGTTTGGCGACGCGCGCGAAATCCTGCGCGACATCGACTCGCTGGACGGGCACACCACGTTCCTGTTTGACAAGATCAACTTCCTCATGGACGCGACGCTGGCGTTCATCAACATCAACCAGAACAAGATCATCAAGCTCTTCTCGGTCGCCGCCGTCGCTCTGCTGCCGCCCACGCTGATCGCCAGCGTCTACGGCATGAACTTCGTCAACATGCCCGAGATCGAGTGGACCTGGGGCTACCCGTATTCGCTGGCGCTCATGGTCTGCAGCGCGCTGGTGCCCATGTGGTACTTCCGGCGCCGCGGCTGGCTCAAGTAGGTGGCCAGCCCCCTGGCCGATAGGGAGATTGATGAGACGCGGAGGTTATTTTGCGGCGCAATCGCGGCGGGGCCGCCAGGAGAGGTTGAGCGTTGTGCGTTGTGCGTAGAGCGTTTTGCGTGGCGCATGACGGATGATCTCGCTGGCGCGTTGTGATGACGGCGGCCCCGCCGCCATGATGGGAGGTTGAGCGCGGCGCGCTATTCGCTGGACGCACAACGCACAACGCACAACGCACAACGCACAACGCACAACGCACAACGCACAACGCACAACGCACAACGCACAACGCTTGACGGCAACGGCAACAATCGCGGCGGGGGCGCCGCTCTACAGTGGTCTGATGGCTACCCGCTGCAGCCAGGTGTCGCCGGTGCGGCGCACCCGCGCATCATGGCCTCGCGCGCCGGCATGGCCCTGAAATAATGCGCCAGAACAGCGACGCTGTAGCGGCTGGCCACGCGCTGTACAAAGCGCATGAAGTCCACGTGCGCACTGTCGTCGGCGCGGTCCGAGATGGTGCGCACGGCAGCAAAGGGCAACCCGTAGTCGTGGCAGACCTGCGCCACCGCCGCGCCTTCCATTTCAACGGCCAGCGCGTCGGGCAGTTCGGCGCGCAAGGCCTGGCTGGCCTGCGCGGTGGCAATGAAGCGGTCGCCGCTGAGCAGCAAGCCCTCGTGCACGCGCGCAGCACCCAACTCGAACTCCTGCAGGGCCTGCGGCCCCAGCGCGACGTCACGCTGCGCCAACACGGCCCGTGCGGCGGCCGCCAGCGCAGCGGTCATCGCGGAGTCGGCAGCAAAGCGCGACTGACCGTACAGCGGCACCTCATGCCGCGGGAACAGCGGCGACGCGTCCAGGTCGTGCTGCAGGAAGCTGCGCGCCACCACCAGGTCGCCCACGGCCACGCCCGGCGCCAGCCCACCGGCGGTCCCCGTGAAGATGATGCGGTCCACGCCAAAACGCTCGATGAGGATGGTTGCGGTGGTGGCCGCGGCCACCTTGCCCACGCGCGCAAGCACGGCCACCAGCTCGTGACCATGCCAGTCTCCCAGCCAGAAGTCACGCCCGCCAACCTGCTGGCGCCGCTCGTGCGGCAGGCGCGCCAGGACTGCAGCCAGCTCTTGGTGCAGCGCGGCCACCACGCCCACGCGCGGCGCAGCTCTCATTGCGCTGCCGGTGCCGCAGGTTCGCGCAGCATGCGCCGCAGCACCTTGCCGACCGGGGACTTGGGCAGCTCGTCGCGGAATTCGACCACGCGGGGGCGCTTGTAGCCGGTCAGGCGCTCGCGGCACCACGCGCGCACGTCATCCTCGGTCAGCGCCGGATCCTTCTTGACGATGACCACCTTGACCACCTCGCCGGACTTTTCATCGGGCACGCCGATCGCCCCCACTTCCAGCACGCCCGGCAGCGCGGCCACCACGTCCTCGACCTCGTTGGGATACACGTTGAAGCCGCTGACCAGGATCATGTCCTTCTTGCGGTCGATGATGCGCGTATAGCCGCGCGCGTCCATGATGCCGATGTCGCCGGTCTTGAAGTAACCGTCCCGGGTCATGACCTGCGCCGTCTCGTCCGGACGCTGCCAGTAGCCGGCCATCACCTGCGGGCCCATGAGCGCAATCTCGCCAGACTCGCCCTCGGCCACCTCGACGCCGTGCTCGTCGATGATCCTGATGTACGTGCTGGGCAGGGGCACGCCTATGGAGCCGGTAAACGTTGTGGACGTGACCGGATTGCAGGTGGCCGACGGACTGGTTTCGGACAGGCCGTAGCCCTCGCAGATGGGACAGCCGGTTTTTTCCAGCCACAGCTTGGCCACGGCTTTTTGCACCGCCATGCCGCCGCCCACCGAAACCTTCAGGTTGCTCCAGTCGACCGTGTTGAAATCCGGATGGTTCGCCAGCGCGTTGAACAGCGTGTTGACCGCGGGAAAGCTGTGAAACACCTGCCCCGACAGTTCCTTGAATACCGACGGCAGGTCGCGCGGGTTGGGGATGAGAATGAGCTTGCCGCCCGTGCGCAGGTTGAGCATCATGCCCACGGTAAAGGCAAAGATGTGATAGAGCGGCAGCGCGCAGACCGAGGTGGATTGCTGGCCCTGCGGGACCTGCCCCATCACCGGCTGGTTCCAGGCTTCCGACTGCAGCACGTTGGCGATGATGTTGCGATGCAAGAGCATGGCACCCTTGGGAACGCCGGTGGTGCCTCCCGTGTACTGCAGCACGGCGATGTCGTCGCCGCCCACGGCCGGCGCGGCAAACGTGCCGGCCTTGCCTCGCGCGAGCGCGGCCTTCCAGCGCACGGCGCCGGGCAGCCGGAACGGCGGCACCAGCTTCTTGACCCTGCGCACGACAAAGTTCACCAGCATTCCCTTGGCGCTGCCCAGGCTGTCGCCCATGCCGGTGAGCACCACGTGCCTGACCTGGGTCCGGTCCAGGCATTTTTGCAGCGTTGCCGCAAAATTCTCCACGATGACGATCGCCTTGGCACCCGAATCGCCGAGCTGGTGCGCCAGCTCGTCGCTGGTGTACAGCGGATTGACGTTGACGACGACCATGCCGGCGCGCAGCACCGCGGCCACTGCAACGGGGTATTGCGGCACGTTGGGCATCATGAGCGCAACGCGGTCGCCCTTCACGAGCCCCAGGCCCTGGAGGTACGCCGCCAGCGCACGGCTGTCGCGATCCGTGTCGGCAAAAGACGTGTCGTGGCCCATGAAGGTGTAGGCCGTGCTGCCTGCGTGCCGGGTGAACGCCTCATCCAGCAGCTCGTTCAGCGACGCGTACTGCGTCGGGTCTATGTCCGCGGGCACGCCGGGCGGATACTCACTCAGCCACACTCTGTCTTGCATATGCATCCCATGATCCCATCTGTTGCGAGCCAGGCAGACGACCTGTATCTACCCGATGTTAACCGGCACCAGGCGAGCCCGGGTGGACCATCAAAAAAGCGGGGCCGCAAGCCCCGCTCCCGTTGCAGCCGCCGACCTGCGCCATTGGGCCGCAGGTTCAATCTATGGCCTTGCCCACCGCTTCTATGACCTTCTTGGCATCGCCAAAGACCATCATGGTCTTGTCCATGTAGAAGAGCTCGTTGTCCAGGCCGGCATAACCGGTGGCCATGGTGCGCTTGTTGACGATGACCGAGCGCGCCTTGTACGCCTCCAGGATGGGCATGCCGTAGATGGAGCTGCCCTTTTCCAGCGCGGCCGGGTTGACCACGTCGTTGGCGCCCAGGACGATGGCCACGTCGGTCTCGCCGAACTCGCTGTTGATGTCGTCCATCTCGAACACCTGGTCGTACGGCACCTCGGCCTCGGCCAGCAACACGTTCATGTGGCCGGGCATGCGGCCGGCCACGGGGTGGATGGCGTAACGCACCTGGATGCCCTTGTCGATGAGCTTGTCGACCATCTCCTTGACCGCGTGTTGCGCGCGCGCCACGGCCAGGCCGTAGCCGGGAACAATGATGACGCTGTCGGCGTTGCTGAGCATGAACGCCACGTCGTCGGCGCTGCCCTGCTTGACCGGGCGCTGCTCCTCGTCGCCCTCCGCAGCGGCCGTCTCGCCGCCAAAGCCGCCCAGGATGACGCTGAGGAACGGCCGGTTCATCGCCTTGCACATGATGTACGACAGGATGGCGCCCGATGAGCCGACCAGCGAGCCGGCAATGATGAGCATGCTGTTTTCAAGCGAAAAGCCTATGCCGGCAGCGGCCCAGCCCGAATAGCTGTTGAGCATGGAAATGACCACCGGCATGTCGGCGCCGCCAATGGCGATGATGAGCGTGACGCCGATGACGAATCCCAGCATGCAGATCAGGAAAAAGGCAAAGTGGCTCTGCGTGGCCCAGAACGCCCAGATCAGCACCACGGTGGCGATGCCCATGGCCAGGTTGATCCAGTGCTGCCCCGGATAGACCACGGGCCGCCCCTGGAACAGGCGGAACTTGTACGTGCCGGAGAGCTTGCCCCAGGCAATGACCGATCCGGTGAACGTGACGGCACCAATGAACGCGCCCAGGCTCAGCTCGATGCGGTTGCCGGGCGGGATGACGTGGCTGCCCTCGGCCGCGATGCCCAGCGCCGCCGGCTCGCCCACGGTGGCCGCAGCAATGCACACGGCGGCCAGGCCGATCATGCTGTGGAAAAACGCGATGAGCTCGGGCATCTGCGTCATCTCGACGGTCCGGGCACGCCAGGTGCCGTAGCTGCCGCCTATGAGCAGGCCCAGCACGACCCACCACAGGCCCTTGCCGTCCCCGTGCTCGATGATGAGCGCGGCCGTGGTGACCATGGCAATGGCCATGCCGGCCATGCCGAAGTAGTTGCCTCGCACCGCCGTGGTCGGGTGCGACAGCCCCTTGAGGGCGTGGATGAAGCAGATGCTGGCAATCAGGTACAGCAGCGTGACAAGGTTCATGCTCATGGATGCTGCTCCTCAGTTGGCCGCTTTGGCCGGACGGTCTTTTTTCTTGAACATCTCCAGCATGCGCAGGGTCACCAGGAACCCGCCAAAGATGTTGACGCTGGCCAGCGCCACCGCGGCCACGCCCAGGAAGGTGCCAAAGGCGCCTTCGGTCTGCGCCGCCGCCAGCATGGCGCCGACGACGACAATCGCGGAGATCGCGTTGGTCACCGCCAGCAGCGGCGTGTGCAGCGCTGGCGTCACGGTCCAGACCACGTGGTAGCCCACGTAGATGGCCAGCACGAAAATGATGATGTTGATGATGGTCAGCGATACGGCTTCCATAACCGGCTCCTCAAGAAAAGCAAATCCATGCAATGCAGGCGCGCTGCCACGTTACTGTCTGTCTTGCCGCGGCGGGCGCACCGCGGGCGGCTCGGCCGACTCGGGCGTGACTTGTTCGGCCTGCGCAGGCATGGACTGCACGGATGGCGGCTGCGGCGCCACCTGCGCCGCAAACGGGAATGGCGGCACGCGCAGCGCGCTGCCTGCGGCAGCCGCCTGCGTGGCTGCCGCAAACTGCCGCGCCCAGGCAAATCCGGGCCGGCCTGCTTCCAGAAAATCGGTGTTGGAGCGCGTGGTGGCTTCGATCAGGGCCGGATCGACCAGTACATTGGCCTCAAGCGCGCGCCACTGTCCCGGCACACGGCTGCTGATCCAGGCGCGCGGCTGCGCGGCCCAGCCGTGGCGCTGGACCCAACTGTACAGAACCGGATGCTGCTGCTGCAGCCAGCGGTCATGGTCGGCGTCGCGGCGCAGCCGGATGCAGTCTTCGGCGCGATCCGACGCTACATGCAGGCTGTTGACAGGCGGGCAGATCGCGCCGGCACCGTGGTTTTCCTGCAGCAGCACAACCGCCAGCCAACGGCCATCGCTGCGGCGCAGGCCGGCCACGCGCGTGGGGACCGTATCGACTGCTGCCGCTACCGGGACATCACCGCTCAGCCAGGGAGCCAGATGCTCGCCCAGGTCGTACCAGGTGCCCACGCTGCTGGGCGACACCATGATGTGCGGCACCGACGGTGCCGCTGCAGAAGCCTCGGCACGGGTTTGCGCGGCAGCGCCGGCGTCGCCGTCGGCCTGTGTGTCAGCCGGCGCCGCGCAGCCTGCGATGGTCGCGGCGGCCAACACCGGGCCGGCGATGGCGACCTGCCGCAGCGACGGACGCGCCCAGGATACAAGCCGCAGGCAAAAGCGCATGGCCAATGTCTTCATTCGCGCACCCGCTTGCCATCCCGCGTCATCAGGCAGGCAGCCACAATATCGTCTTCCATGTCTATGGTGAACTCGCCGTCCTTGGGCAGCACCAGCTTCAGGAAGTTGAGCACGTTGCGCGCGTACAGTTGCGACGCATCGGCGGCCACCAGCGCGGCCAGGTTGGTCTCGCCAACAATGGTAACGTCGTGCCGGACCACCGTCTTGTCCGCCTCGGTCAGCGGGCAGTTGCCGCCGGCGCGGCCGTCTTCGTTGACCGGCCCCTGGCCAGCCGCCATGTCGACGATGACCGAGCCTGGCTTCATGCTTTGCACCATCTCCTCGGTGATCAGCACCGGCGCCGTGCGCCCGGGGATGAGCGCGGTGGATATGACCACGTCGGCACGGGCCACGCGCTTGGCCACTTCCACCGCCTGCCGGTCCAGCCAGCTCTTGGGCATGGGCCGGGCGTAGCCGCCCACGCCTTCGGCCGCCTCGCGCTCCTCGTCAGTCTCGTACGGTACGTCGATGAACTTGCCGCCCAGCGATTCAATCTGCTCCTTCACGCTGGGCCGCACGTCGCTGGCCTCGATCACCGCGCCCAGGCGCTTGGCGGTGGCGATCGCCTGCAGGCCGGCCACGCCCACGCCCAGCACCACCACGCGCGCTGCCTTCACGGTGCCGGCAGCAGTCATCAGCATGGGAAAGAACTTCTGGTAGCGGTCCGCGGCCATGATGACGGCCTTGTAGCCGCCAATGTTGGCCTGGCTGGAGCGCACATCCATGTTCTGCGCCCGCGTGGTGCGCGGCGCGGCCTCCAGCGCAAACGTCGTGAGGCCGGCTGCGGCCATGCGCTGCAACCCCTCGGTGTCAAACGGCTCGAGCATGCCGACCAGCACCGTGCCCGGCTTCATCTGCGCCAGTTCTTCGTCCGTGGGCGCGCGCACCTTGAGGACCAGCGGCGCAGCGAACGCCGCAGCGGCATCGCCCAGTTGCGCACCGGCTTCCTGCAGCTCGGCATCGGTCACGCTGGCGCGCTCGCCTGCCCCTGCCTGCACGCAGACCTGGTGGCCGTCGGCCACCAGCTTCTTGACCGTTTCGGCCGTGACCGCCACCCGGGTCTCTCCCGGCAGCGTTTCGGCAGGAACCCCTATCAGCATACAAATCCTCCTCGTACGGAAAACCGGCGGCCCGCGCCACCGGGCCTCGGCTTGCACACAACGTCCGCAAAGACCCCGTTCCGGCCAAGTGGGTTATTTAACCACAAGTGCCAGACAGCACCGCCGCTGCCTCGCGCGGCACCCTGCGTCAGGAGCGGCAAACCCGCATGCTCCCTCATTCCGGGTCCCGTACCAGCAGCGCCACGATGCGCTGCGTCAGTGGCATGAGCAGGACCATGGCCGCAAAAGCGATGGCCCAGGAAATCATCCACGACTTCATCCAGCTCTTGACGAACAGCAGGTCGAGCCGCTCCATCGCGTTCCAGGTGCTGATCCCGGCCACGGCAAAGGTCATGAGGAAGGTGAGGATCAGCGGCATGACGTAGCGGCCGCAACACGCAGGCAGCTTGGCGGGTTTCATGCCTGCCCGCCGCGCTGGCGCCGCGTGGCGCACGGCCTGGAAGCCTGCCGGCCGCCTGCGTTGCCTGCAGGCGTGGCAAGAACCAGGTTGACCGCGCTTGCAACGGAGCGCATGCGGATCAGCCCAGGAGCTGCGGGTTGAGCCGCCATGCAGTCCAGTTGAGCGCCAGCGCAAAGCTGACCCACAGCAGGTAGGGAACGAGCAGCGCGCCCGCGACCCGATGCACGCGCCAGAACAGCCCGATCGTCACCAGGATCAGCAGCCACAGGACCAGAATGTCGACAAACGCCAGCGCACCCCGATGCCAGCCAAAGAACAACCAGCTCCACAGCGCATTTGCCGCAAGCTGCACCACATACGCGGTGAGCGGCACGCGGGCGGCGGCAAGGCCGCGGGCACGCCAGACCAGCCATGCGGCGATGCCCATGAGCGCGTAGAGGACAGACCACACGGGGCCAAAGACAGCTGGCGGCGGCGCCCACTCGGGTCGGACCAACTGCATGTAAAACGAGCCGGCGTGCAGCGATGCGGTAGCGCCGATGCCGGCGGCCAGGAAGGTCAGCAGGAGCCAGCCGGCAAGGCCGATGACCTGCTTGTTGAGATACATTTGTTTGCGCCCCTGTCCTGTTTTCATGCCACTGCAGTGGCGGGCTCCGTTGGCTGCATGTTGATGGGTCCGGACCACCCCTCGCCTGCGGCGCCGTGATTCCCGTGATGCGCGGTGAAATCCATTTCAACGCCGCTGCTCCAGGGGAGCATGCCAGCGCCACGCCATGACTCCCCCGAACAGAAGAAGCAGGGTGAAGCACGACAGGCTGATGCCATGGCGTCCAGCCAACGAGTCGATCATGACCGCAGCGGGGGCTTCCGGCCTCGCCAGCAGCGGGATCTCGTCGCCCGCCTGCAACCGGCCTATGGGTCCCATCCTGTCAAACAACCCGATTCGAAGCTCGGAATGGTGCATCCCATCCTGCGCACCATGGCGAATCGCGTAGCCCATGTACGCATAGCCCATCACGGTGCCCGTGACCGGTTGCAAGCCGGCATTCCTGGACGTTTCCCATCCAAACGCGACCGCGCACACGATGGCCAGGAAGACAAGTATCCGGACCGTGGCTGCTGTCGGTGGGTGCTTCATGGTTTTGTTTCTGTCTGCTGCCGGTTCGAGCCAACTTCCAAAACACCTGTCACGCCAGGCCAACCGATGGACGCACAGGGCATTCTGCACGAGGTCGCGCCCGGATACGAGCAAGGCGCTTTCCTGCCGACCTCGCCGATCAAACCCCTCGCACAGAACATGCGCCTGAATTTTTCATGTACCCTTATGCTCAAGCAGACACGAACGAGCATGAGGCAATATGCATCCTTGCTGCCTGTCAATCCGGACCACGTGAAGGGCCTCTGCCATGTTTGAACTCAGCGTTGTTGAACTGTCACGTTGGCAATTTGCCATCACGGCGCTGTATCACTACCTGTTTGTTCCGCTGACTCTCGGGCTGTCGCTGATGATCGCGGCGATGGAGACGGTCTACGTCACCACCGGCAAGCAGATCTACCGCGACATCACCCGGTTCTGGACCAAGCTCTTCCTCATCAACTTTGCGCTTGGCGTCGCCACCGGGCTCACGATGGAGTTCCAGTTCGGCACCAACTGGTCGTTCTACTCCAGCTTTGTCGGCGACATCTTCGGCGCACCGCTGGCGATCGAAGGGCTGATGGCGTTCTTTCTCGAGGCCACCTTCATCGGCATGATGGTGTTTGGCTGGGACCGCATGTCGCGGGGCCAGCACCTGGCGGTGACCTACATGGTGGCGCTGGGGTCCAACCTGTCGGCGCTGTGGATCCTGGTTGCCAACAGCTTCATGCAGATGCCGGAAGGCGCGTTCTTCAACCCGGTCACCATGCGCATGGAGCTGGCCAGCTTTGGCGAGCTGATCTTCAGCGCCAACGCGCAGGCCAAGTTCGTGCACACCAGCATCGCGGGCTACGTCACGGGGGCGATTTTCGTCGCCGGCATCAGTGCCTGGTACATGTTGAAGCGCCGGCACATGGAGCTTGCGCGGCGCTCGTTCCGGATGGCGGCGCTGTTTGGCGTGCTTTCCACCGCCGGCGTGATCACGCTGGGCGATGCGCTGGGCTTTGTCGGTGGCCAGGCGCAGCCGGCCAAGCTGGCAGCGATGGAGGGCTTGTGGCAGAGCGAGCCGGCGCCCATGCCATTCAACCTGGTCGGCTTTCCCTCGCAGAAGGACCAGACCAACTACGGCGAAGTGCAGATTCCGTACGCGCTCTCGCTGCTGGTGACCCACTCCCTCGACGGTACCGTACCGGGATTCGATGAACTCGAAAAACGGGCGACGCAGCGAATACGCAACGGCATTCCCGCGGTCCAGGCACTGCAGACGCTGTCACGCAATCCGGGCGATGCGACCGCGCTCGAGCAGTTCCGCGCGCATGAATCGGACCTCGGCTACGGCTTTCTGGTGCACCGCTATGCCGAGGATGTGGGTGCCGCCACGGACGCGCAGATCAGCCAGGCCGCAAGCGACACCATCCCGCATGTGGCGACGATCTTCTGGTCTTTCCGCCTGATGGTCGCGATGGGGCTGGGGATGCTGGCGTTCTTCGTCCTTGCGGTGATCTACAGCCTGCGCAACGACGTCCAGCACCAGCGCTGGTTCCTGAGGGTGGCGGTGTGGATGATTCCGGTGCCGTTCCTGGCCAACGAGTTTGGCTGGCTGGTCGCCGAGCTCGGACGACAGCCCTGGACCGTATACGAGGTGCTGCCAACCTGGATGTCGGCCTCGACCCACAGCGTGGGGTACATGGTGTTTTCGCTGGCGGGTTTCGTCGCCTTGTACACCGCGTTCATCGTTGCGGAAATGTACCTGATGGTGCGCGCGATCCGCATCGGACCGGCGGCGCCGGATGATGGCGGCGACGGCTCGGGTGCCGCCGCCGATGATCGCCATCTTGACGGCCAGGCGGCCGGCTACGCGGGAGCCTGATCCATGGAAACCTACGCTGTCTTGCAACTTCTCTGGTGGCTGCTGCTCGGTGTCCTGCTGATTGCCGTGGCCGTGATGGTCGGGATGGACATGGGCGTGGGCACGATCCTGCGCCATGTCGGACGCACCGACACCGAGCGCCGGGTGGTGCTGCGGATCATCGACCCGCACTGGGAGGGCAACCAGGTCTGGTTCGTGCTGGGTGGCGGCGCGGTCTTCGCGGCGTTCCCGCTGATTTACGCCACCGCATTCTCGGGTTTCTACATCGTCATGCTGCTGTTGCTGTGGGCCATGATCCTGCGACCGCTGGGCTTCGGGTATCGCGATCACCTGGCGTCTGCCAGGTGGCGCGGCATGTGGGACTGGGCGCTGTTCATCAGTGGGCTGGTGCCCATGGTGGTCTTTGGCGCCGCGTTCGGCAACCTGTTCCTGGGCGTGCCTTTTGACTTCAGCTGGAACCTCACCTCGACCTACAGCGGCTCGTTCATCGCGCTGCTCAATCCGTTCGCCATCCTGTGCGGCCTGCTGGCCGTGTCACTGGCGGTCTTCATGGGCGCAGTGACCGTGATGAAGGGTGCCGAGGGCGTGATTCATCAGCGCAGCCATCGTCTGGCACGCCATGCGTCGCTGCTGGCCATCGTGCTGTTTGCCATCGGCGGCATCTGGGTGTACACGATGCAGGGCTTTGTGCTGACGCAAAGCCCCGGTGCCGGCGTGCCGCAAACGCCGCTGCAGCAAATGGTGAGTGTTGCGCCAGGCGCGTGGTTTGCCAACTTCCGCGGCCAGCCGCTGTTGTGGCTGCTGCCGGTCCTGGGCTTGGCCGGCATGCTGCTCGGCTTTCTTGCCGCCAACGCCCGCCGCGGACTCCTGGCCTGGTGGTTTGGCGCGCTGGCCTGGACCGGCGTCATCAGCACCGCCGGCGTGGCGCTGTTTCCGTTTCTCCTGCCCTCCAGCCTCGAGCCGGCACAGAGCCTGACCATCTGGAACGCAAGCTCCAGCGAGCTGACGCTGCTCTGGATGCTCGGCTTTACCGTGGTCCTGCTGCCGCTGGTCATCTGGTACACGAGCTGGGCCTTCTACATCATGCGCGGCAAGGTCACGGCCGGGCATGTCGAGAGCGACGAGCACGACTATTGAGGATTGCCCATGAAAACGTTCTTCCTGTTCGTTCTGTTCATGCTGATCGCCGTGGTCGTGATCCTGCTGGCGATCGTGCTGGGCGAGATGGGCACCTGGTATTTCGCCTGGCTGGTCGGCAGCGGCATGATCGTGCTGGTCACCGCCGCAGGCGGCGTCATGCTCGATACCCAGGATGAGCGCGCCGCGCGCAAGGCGGCTGCAGGTTCCGGCGGCAAGCAAGCCTGATTGCGCCCGGCTTTGCTCGAGCCTGCATCCGCGGACCCAGCCTGGTGCCGGCGCCGCCCCTGGACGGCACGATGAGCGTTTCCACGTCGGCTTGGCTGCGCGCACAAGCACATCCGGTGCGCGGCCTGCTCGCGGCCGGGGTCGCCGCCGGAAGCACGCAGGCCGTCCTGTTGTGCATGGGCGCCTGGCTGATGGCCTGGACGCTTGCACAGGCGGTGCTGGCCGAACGCGGCCTGGCTGAGCTCTGGCCCGCTGTGCTTGCCCTGCCGGTCATCGCGCTGGCCCGCTTTGCGCTTGGCGTGTGGCAACGTCAGCTCACCTTCGAAGCCGGCGCCAAGGTCGGCAACAACGTGCGTCGCGCGCTGGAGCAGCGCCTGCGCGAGCTGGGCCCGCGCTGGGCCGCGCGCCAATCCAGCGGTGACATCGTCACGCGCAGCGTCGATGGCGTGCAGGCGCTTGTTCCCTATTACGCAGGCTATCTGCCGCAGGTGGCGCTGTCGGCCGCGATTCCGGCCATCATCCTGCTCGCAGCCCTGCCCGCCGACCCGTGGTCGGCGCTGATCCTGTTTGTGACGGCACCGCTGATTCCGTTTTTCATGGTGCTGGTCGGCGGCGCCGCGGCACGCGCGAGCCAGCGGCGCTGGTTGCGGCTGCGGCGCATGGGAGCCCGCTTTATGGATGCCCTGTCCGGCTTGACCACGCTGCGCCTGTGCCGCGCCAGTGCGCGCGAGGCAGCCCTGCTGGCCGCCACCGGCGAAGCCTGGCGCAAGGAGACCATGGCGGTCTTGCGCATCGCCTTCCTGTCGGCGCTGGTGCTGGAATTTTTTGCCACCGTCAGTATCGCGGTACTGGCGGTGTTGATCGGGTTCCGGCTGATGTGGGGCACGATAGGCTTTGCGCAGGGCCTGTTCGTCTTGTTGCTGGCGCCGGAGCTGTTCCTGCCCTTGCGCGCCCTTGGCACGCAACGCCACCGACGCATGGAGGCCGCGGCGGCAGCGGAAGATCTGATCACCCTGTTGAATGCGCCCGCAGATGAAGTGGCCAAGGACGCTGCGTCCAAACCTGCAGCCGGCTTCGCCGCGCGCCAGGTTGCCCTGGCCTTCGAACAGGTGTGTTTTTCTCACGAGCTGGGCCGCAGGGTATTGGATGGGCTGGATCTGGCGGTCGATGCCGGCACGGCGCTGACCCTGGTGGGCAGCAGCGGCAGCGGCAAGAGCACGCTGCTGAGCCTGCTGATGGGATTTGCTATCCCGCAACAAGGGCGCATTCTCGTCAACGGACGGAACCTGGCCACGCTCGACATCAGGGCATGGCGGCAACACATCGCCTGGGTGCCGCAGCGCGCGCACGTCTTTCACGGCAGCCTGCGCGACAACCTGATGATGGCCGCGCCCGATGCGGATCAAACCCGCGTGCAGCACGCATTACAGGCCGCTGCACTCGTGGATGTGGTGGCGCGCCTGCCGCAGGGGCTGGACACGCCGCTGGGCGAGCATGGCCATGGCCTGTCTGGCGGAGAGCGCCAGCGCCTCGGGCTGGCGCGTGCCTGGTTGCGTGATGCGCCCCTGCTCTTGCTGGACGAACCGACCCAGCACCTGGACGCCGCGACGGCCGCGACGGTCGATGCCGCGCTGCAGAAGCTGGCCAAAGGCCGGACCGTGATCCGCATCGCGCATCGACTGGACCGTCTCGCCGATGACGCGCGCGTGGCGGTGCTGGCGGGTGGCAGGATCGTCGAGACCGGCCGCGTCGATGCATTGCATGCCGCGGGCGGCGTGTTCGCGGATTTTCTTGCTGCCGAGCGTGCCGCATGAGTCGCCCGACAGCGAGCGACGCCTGGCCGCTGATGTGGCGTTTGCTGGGGCTGATGAAGCAGCAGCGCCCGTGGATGCTGTCCGGACTGGCGCTGGCGCTGGTCAGTACCTTGTCAGGCATAGCCCTGCTGGCAATTTCCGGTCACTTCATTACCAGCATGGCACTGGTCGGCGCGGGTGGGGCGGCGATCAACTACTACACCCCAGCGGCACTGATCCGGCTGTTTGCCATCCTGCGCACCGGCGGGCGCTACGCCGAGCGACTGGTGAGCCATGAAGCCACGTTCCGCATCCTGGCGCGGCTGCGGGTGTGGCTGTTTGAACGCCTGGTGCCGCTGGCGCCGGCCGCGCTAGCCGAGCGCCGCAGCACCGAGCTGTTTTCGCGCCTGCGCGCCGATGTCGATGCCCTGGAGCATGCCTATCTCGGGGCGCTGGCGCCGCTGGCGGTTGCGCTCGTGGTGATGCTCGTGGTCAGCGTCGTCACGCTGATTCACCTGCCCATACTGGGCCTGCCCGTGTTGCTGCTCTTTCTCCTTGCGGGCGCGTGGTTGCCGCGCTGGACGCTGCGCCGGGGCCATGCACCCAGCGACATCGTCGTGGCCTGCAACGACGCCTTGCGCGAGCTGGCCAGCGATGGCCTGCGCGGGCGCGCCGAGCTGGCGCTCTACGGCGCCGAAGATGCGCACGCGGCAAGGATCTTCGCCGTTGCGGCGCAGCAACGCACAGCCGAGCGCCAGTTGCAGCGCCTGCAGGCGCTGGGAAATTCCGGCGTGGTCCTGGCGGCCCAGCTTGGCGCGCTATGCGCCTTGTTGCTGGGCCTGCCGGCCCTGCAGGGTGGCGCACTCTCCGGCCCGAACCTGGTGATGCTTGCCTTGCTGATGCTGGCGGCTTTTGAGCCGGTCGCCGTGCTGCCCGAAGCGTGGGCGCAACTGGGCCAGACGCTGATATCGGCGCGGCGCGTATTTGCCCTGGCCGACACCCCGCCCCCGGTGCCCGAGCCTGCCACGGCATCGCCGGCTGTCACCCGGAATGACCTCGTCTTGCGCGACGTGCGCCTGCGCTATGGCGCCGATGGCCCGTGGGTACTCAAGGGCGTCGACCTGGACCTGCCGCAGGGACGACGCATCGCGCTGGTCGGCGCGTCGGGCGCTGGCAAGAGCAGCCTCGTCGGCGCCTTGACCAGGCTCTACCCGAGCCAGGGCACCATCACCTTGGGCGGCACCGCGCTCGAGCACTGGCCGGGCGACGACCTGCGCGCCAGGATAGGCGTGGTCGAGCAGCGCCCGTATCTGTTCGATGCCAGCCTGCAGGACAACCTGCGGCTGGCGCATCCGGCGGCGACTGGCGCGCAACTGGACGCCGTGATCCGGGAGGCGCAACTGCAAGACTATGTCACCGCCTTGCCGCAAGGCTTGCAAACCTGGGTCGGTGAAGACGGCGTGCGGGTCTCCGGCGGCGAGGCGCGGCGCATCGCGATCGCGCGCATCCTGCTGGCCGATCCGCCCATTTTGGTCCTGGACGAGCCCACCGAGGGCCTGGACGCCGGCACCATCACCGACCTGTATGCGGCGCTGCGCATCGCGATGGCCGGACGCAGCGTCTTGCTCATAACCCACCGCCTCGGCGGCCTGGCCGACATGGTCGATGAAGTCGCCACGATGCGCGATGGCCGGATCGTGGACTGCGTCCCGGTCGCCGAGTATTTGAGCCGGCTCGCGGCAGGCGACGCGAAACCGCCGGCGTGCAACGGTGAATCTGGCATGGGCCAAGCCAACCTTTGATGAAGAGGTGGAGCGTCCGGCGTCCGGCGAAGTGTGCCCAATGACAGATGACCTCGGCCCATGGATGAAGGTTGAGCGTTGAGCGTGGTGGACATACGCTGGACGCTGGACGCAACACGCTCAACCTCTTCAAAGCGCCAGCGAGGTCATCCGTCATCCGTCATCCATCATCCGTCATGCGCGTCACGCCCAACGCCGACCGCTGTCACAGCGAGCGCGTGATGATCAGCTTCTGGATGTCGCTGGTGCCCTCGTAGATCTGGCAGACGCGCACGTCGCGGTAGATGCGCGCGACCGGAAAGTCGCTGACGTAGCCATAGCCGCCCAGCGTCTGGATGGCGGCGGTGCAGACCGCCTCGGCCGTTTCCGAGGCAAAGAGCTTGGCCATGGCCGCTTCCTTCAGGCAGGGGCGGCCGGCATCCTTCAGGCTGGCCGCGTGCCAGATGAGCTGGCGTGCGGCTTCCAGGCGCGTGGCGCAGTCGGCCAGACGGAAGCTGACGGCCTGGTGCTCGAAGATGGCGCTGCCAAAGGCCTGGCGCTCCTTGGCGTACGCGATGGCAACGTCCAGCGCGCTGCGCGCCATGCCGACGCTCTGCGCGGCAATGCCTATGCGCCCGCCCTCCAGCCCCGAGAGCGCGATCCTGTAGCCCTCGCCCTCCTCGCCGATGCGGTTTTCTGCCGGGACGCGGCAATCCACGAAGCTGATCTGCGCCGTATCGGTGGAGTGCTGGCCCAGCTTGTCTTCCAGCCGCGCCACCTGCCAGCCGGCGTTGCCCAGGTTATGCGTGGGAACGACAAACGCGCTCATGCCGCCCTTGCCGGCGTCCTTGTCGGTGACGGCGATGACGATGGCGGCGTGGCCGTTCTGGCCGCTGGTGATGAACTGTTTGCTGCCGTTGAGGACGTAGTCGCCGCCGTCGCGCACGGCGGTGGTGCGCAGCGCCGAGGCGTCGGAGCCGACATGCGGCTCGGTGAGGCAGAACGCACCCAGGATTTCGCCGCGCGCGGCAGGTGCCAGCCATTTTTTCTTTTGCTCTGCGTTGCCATAGCGCAGCAGAATGGCGTTATAGGGGCAGTTGGTGACGCTGATCGCGGTGCTGGTGCCGCCGTCGCCAGCGGCAATTTCTTCCAGCACCAGCGCCAGTTCCATGTAGCCCAGGCCAGCGCCGTCGTATTCCTCGGGCACGAAGATGCCGTAGGCGCCGAGCGCGGCCAGGCCCCGGTGCGCCTCCCTGGGAAAGCTGTGGTCCTGGTCCCACTGTGGTGCATTGGGCCACAGCTCCTGCTGCGCGAAGTCGCGCACGGCGTCGCGGATCTGGTCCTGGTCTGGGGTCAAGAGCATGGTGTCGTCTCCATCAAGTCCCGATACATGGGCAAGGGTTCATCCTGGCGCTGTGCAGCAACCCGTCTGCCTGGCGCTGCCGCCCCGCCCAAAACGAGGCTGGCCCAGCTCAGAAGCGGGCCAGGGCATCCGCGCGCGTGGCCTCGACATTGAGGATGGCCAGAAAGCCACTGATGTCAAACACCTCGCGCACGTGCGGCTGCATGGCACACAGCACGAGCTGGCCACCTTCCTGCTTCAGGCGCTTGGCCACCACCAGCACCATGCGCAAGCCCGCGCTGGAAATATAGTCCAGCGCCGAAAAATCGAGCACCAGGTTCTTCACGCCGCCGTCGAGCAGGGTCAGCACTTCGGCCTCGAGCCCGTTGGCGTTGGTGCTGTTGATCTGCCCCTGCAGGGGCACTATGGTGGCTGCTGCGGTGGTTTCGGTGGTTATGGGCATGTCAGTGACGAAAATAAAAGCATGAACCTAGGATGAATTTTTGCCTATGCGGGTCTTGTCATGATAACGTGGCACCTTCTGTAACTTAGTGTTTTCTGAACACCATCGATCCATGAGCTGGTTTGCTGCACGCCTGAGCGCGACTGCGCCGCGCCGCCGTGTCCCCGATCTGGTGTATGCCGCCAGCGAGCGTCCGCCCCCGGCAGCCCTGCTGGTACTGGCCGTACAGCACGCAGGCACGGCCATCGCCTTTGTCGCCTACGTGCTGGTGGTTGCCGCCCTGGCCGGCCTGGGGCGCAGTGCCACGCAGTCGCTGGTCACCATGACGCTGCTGGGCATGGCCCTGGCCACGGCCCTGCAGGCCTGGGGTGGGCGCACGGGCAGCGGCACGCTGCTGGTGCACATACCCAATCCCTTCATGATAGGCCTGATGGTGCCCTTGCTGGCCGCACACGGGGTGGGCGGCAGCGCCGGCCTGGCGTTGGTGCACGGAGCCACCGCCCTGGCCATGGCGCCACTGATGCGTCATTTGCGCCCGCTGTTCCCACCCCCGGTGGTGGGTGTGGTGATCTGCATGGGCGGGGTGGCGCTGGTCGCTCCCTCCGTGCGTCAGGCGCTGGCCGTGGCACCGGGACACTGGCAGCCCGATGGTGCCAGCGCGCTGATTGCCGCAATCACGCTGGGCGGCATAGTGGTGTTGTCGGTGTGGGGCGGTCGCCTGCGCCTGCTGGCCTTGCTGCTCGCCATGCTGGCAGGCGTGGTGGTGGCCGCCCTGCTGGGTCGTCTGGAAGATCTTGCGAGCCTGCAGAGCGCACCGGTACTGGCCTTGCCCGGTGTGGTCAAACCGGTGTTCGCACTCAGTCCGAGCATGATGGTGGGGGTGGTGCTGGTGTCGGTGCTGACACAGCTGGACACGCTGGGCAGCGTGACCATGATGGACAAGATGGATGATGCCGACTGGAAGCGCGCCGACATGCAGATGATCGCTGGCGGCATACGCGCCGCTGGCCTGAGCGACCTCGTGACCGGCGTGCTGGGTGGCATGCCAACGGCCACCAGCTCTGCCAACATCGCGCTCGCCCATGCCACGCGCTCAACCGCGCGGCTCGTCGGGTTGGCCAGCGCCGCGCTGCTGCTGGCCGTGGCCCTGCTGCCGCAGCTGACGCTGGCGCTGACCCTGATGCCCGAACCGGTGCTCGGCGCCGTGGGCCTGTACGCGGCCGGCTTCCTCATGGTCTCGGGCATGGAACTGGCAACCTCGCGCGCGCTGGACAGCCGGGCCATCTTTGCCATCGGCCTGTCACTGTGCGGGGGCCTGGCGGTCCTGCAGATGCCGCAGCTGGCCGATCAGGTACCAGAATCGCTGCGCATGCTGGCGCGCGACGGTTTCGTGGTGGCCGGGGTGCTGGTGGTCACGCTCAACCTCCTGTTCCGCGCTGGCACCTCGCGACGCGCCAGCTGGCGGCCAGCGGCCGACGGCACCACACACCACAGCGATCTCACTGACTTTGTGGAAACACAGGGCGCGCGCTGGGGCGCCCGCCGAGCCGTGGTGCAGCGCGCCGCGCTGGGGGTGCTGGAGGCCAGCGAGGCCATCGCCGGTGCCGGCCGCCAGCTGCTGCAGCTGAGCGGGCATTTTGACGAATTCAACCTGGATCTGACGCTCCACCACAGCGGGCCGCCCCTGCCGTTGACCGCCGCCGCAGCAGCCCCAACGCCGACGGCAGACTGGCTGGAAGACGGCAACGAGCAGGCCATGGAAGCGGCGCTGGCGCAGATGTCCGCCCGGCTGCTGCAGCAATTGGCCGACCGGGTGCGCAGCGCCCCCGACACCCAGACCGGCGGGGCGGTGTTGAAGCTGCACTTCGAGCATTGACGGCGCACGGGACGCTCATCATGCCTGTATTCAGGAACTGCGCGGACTGGCTCGCTGAACCGGAGCGCCTGGCGCCCGGCCCGGGGCCACAAGCCGTGCGGGCAGCGCTGGCCTGGCTGCAGGAGCTGGCCCAGCGCCAGGCCTGGCCGGAGCCAACCCGCCATGCGCTGATCCTGTGCGCGGACGAGGCCTTGACCAACGTCACCACCCACGCGCGCACGCCCGATGGCGGCCCGGTCCGGCTGTGGCTCGGTTGTGGCCACACAAGGGATGGACTGGCGCTGTGCATAGTGGACGACGGCACCGCGTTTGACCCGACCCGCCAGCCCTTGCCCGCGCTCGCCGCCAGCCTGGACGAGGCTCGCCCGGGCGGACAAGGCCTGCGCCTGATGCGCCACTACCTGCGCAGCATGCGCTACCAGCGCCAGGGCGATCGCAACGTGTTGGTGCTCGAACTGTAGTGGCACATCGAGCTTGATTGGACCGGCTCAGCAAGCCGACGGTGAACCGAGTCCGCGCTGAGAACAGCCTCAGGCACTGGTGCGGCTCTGGCTCCAGCTGGTCGGCGTCTTGAGCCAGCGCTCCGAGGCAGGACCGCGCCGCTGGTCGAGCTGCTGCCGCCCCAGCGGCGCCGACCAACCTGAGCCACTGCCACCCGCGCATCCCAATTTGTGCAAACAGCGTCAGGTGCAGTCGGTGCTGGACAACAACATCAGGTGCTTGCCGTAGGCGGGGTCCCGCCTCGAGCTGATGGCGGTCTTTCCAGGTCCGATGCTGGCTGTGGCGACCGGGCAATGGCGGTCGAACCACGCGCGCTACTGCCGCTCCGGCGCATTGCAGCCCAGTCAAAAGCAAAAATGGGCTTTGCAGAATCGATGTGATAATGTGCAACAACTTGTAGAAAAGTATCACCAGCCGCGCGCAACAAGCACGCACAACGCATGCCCACAAGCCGGCTGCGGGACGCCACGGGACGCCACGGGTCGCATGCTCTCCTTCCTCCGCCAATTCCCCAATTTCCGCACCCTCTGGCTGGGCCAGGTGGTGTCGCAGCTGGGGGACCGGGTGCACACGCTGGCGGTGATCTGGCTGGTGTACGATTGGACGCGCTCGGGCACGGCCCTGGGCATGGTGCTGATCGCGGCCACGCTGCCCTCGGTGATGGTGGCGCCGTTTGCCGGCTTCGTGTCCGACCGCTTCGATCGCAAGACCGTGCTCATCGTGAGCGACCTGCTGCGCTGCATCCCGACGCTGGCGCTGGCCGCGCTGGCGGCCAGCGGCACGCTGGACATCAGGCTGCTGGTGGTCTTCACCGCTATCATTTCGCTGCTGTCGGCCTTCTTCAACCCGGCGGCCATGTCGCTGCTGCCGGCCATCGTGCCGGGCGATCAGCTCTCGCGCGCCAACGCCATCACGCAGCTCTCGGTCAACGCCAGTGGCGCCCTGGGCTTTCTGGCAGGCAGCGGCCTGATTGCGCTGATCGGCGTACCCGCGGCCTTCCTGGGCAATGCGCTGTCCTTCATCCTGTCGGCGCTGCTCATCGGCCGCGTCCGCGTCGGGCGCCAGGCAGCCCCGTCCGCCTTCGCCTTTTTCTCTGACCTGGCCCAGGGCTGGGCCGCCATCAAGGCCCTCCCCATGGTGCACCGGCTGCTCGCGCCGCTGGTGGTCATCAACCTGTTCTTTGCCTCGCTCACGGTGCTCATCCCCATCTTTGGCGAGGGCCTGTTCCACGCCGGCTCGGCCGGCATCGGCATCCTGCTGGCCAGCTTCACGGCCGGCATGTTCCTGGCGGCGCTGGTGCTCAGCAGCTGGCGGCCCGACATGTCGGTGGCGCGGCTGGTGGTCACGGGCCTGCTGCTGCAGAGCCTGTGCTTTGCCGGCATGGGACTGATCACCTGGCTGCCGCTGTTCATCATCGCGCTGGCGCTCACCGGCCTGGCGCTGAGCATGGTGAACATCTGCCTGATCTCCTTCCTGCAGCGCGTGGTGCCGCCGCAGGTGCAGGGCAAGTTCTTCAGCCTGCTGACCGCCGTCTCGCTCTCTTCGCAGCCGCTGGCCTATGGCCTCACCGGCTGGCTCTCGGACGCCATCAGCCCGCGCACGCTCATCACCGTCAGCGGCGTGGCGCTGGCACTGTGCGCCTTCATGATCCATCGCATCAGGGAACTGAGGATCCAACATGTCTGACCCACAGCACGACCCCGACGCCTTTGCCCGCGAGGTGGTGCAACGCGTGCCCGGCTACCGCCGTTTCCTGGCGGCGCAGGGGGCCGACGCCAACGCGGCTTTCACCGACTTGCCCCTGACCACCAAGCAGAATTACCTGCTGCAGTACCCGATCGAGGAGGTCTGCTGGGACGCCAGCCTGGGCCACTGCCACATCATTGGTTCCAGCTCGGGCTTCAGCAAGTCCGGCTCGGTGTTCTGGCCCAAGCGCCCGCAGGATGAAGGCGGCTACCTTAAGGCGATCGAGACCATGCTCGCCGACCATTACGGCATGGACCGCAAGCGCACGCTGATCCTGTGCTGCATGGCCCTGGGCACCTGGTTTGGCGGCATGGCCATCACCTCGGCGCTGCGCGTGCTGGCCACCGAGGGCAGGCTGCCCATCACGGTGGCCACGCCCGGGCTCAACCTGGCCGAGGCAGCGGAAATCTACGCGCGCTTTCACGCCCAGTTTGAGCAGAGCCTGTGGATCACGAATCCATCGAACATCGGCCTCATCACCAGCCTGCTGGGCCAAAGAGGCGTGACCCCGCCAGCGGGCAGCTGCAGCTTTCCGGTGGTGGGCGAATACTTCAGCGAGGCCACGCGCGAGGCCGTGGCGCGTCGCTACGGCCACCCCGAGGATGCACCCTTCGTGGTGTGGACGGGCTACGGCTCGGCGGACACGGGCGACATCGCCGTGGAAACCGCGGCCAGCATTGCCCTGCGCAAGTTCTTCCACCACCACCCGGCGCTGGCGCAGCAGCACTTTGGCACCAACGAGGTGCCCATGCTGCTGGCCCCCTCGCCTTCCGCGCTGGTGGAAATCGTCGATGGGCTGATCGTGGTCACCAGGGACCAGCTGGTGCCGCTGCTGCGCTACAACACCCGGGACCGCGGCGGCATGCTGTCCAGGGACGCGCTCGCCAGCCTGCCGGGCTTGCCCGCGGACACGCTCGCGGCGCTGCCCGAGCACATACTCTACGTGCACGGGCGCGCCAGCAACGCCGTGGTCTTCTACGGCACCAACCTCGACATCCGCGAGATCGACCGCTTCCTGCTCGAACTGCCGCAGGACATGGCCTATGCGGGCCTGTTCACCATCCGCTGCGAGACGCAGGATGACATCACGCACCTGGACCTGAACATCATGGTGGAGCGCGACGACGACCCCACGCTGGCGGCGCGCTACCACGGCGCGCTGCGGAGTTTCCTCACGGGCAAGAGCCTGGAATTTGAAACCAAGTACACCCGGCTCTCGCAAGCGGCGGGCGAGGAGCTGATCCGCGTCAGCGTGCAGCGCGCCGACGCCCGCACCGGTGCCATCAAGCACCGCCACATCATCGAACCCTGAGGGTCCCCGCCATGGCCATGGAGCATGTCACCGAAAACCAGCAACTCGAGCGCGCGACGCGCATTGCGCACACGGCGCTGAAGTCGCGCTTCTACAAGCAGAAATATGCGGGCCAGGTCAAGACCGACAGCATGGACGCCTGGCGCGCCCTGCCGGTGCTGGAGCGCAAGGAGATCCTCACCCACTCCTACCCGCATTCCAGCGACATGCTCACGCAGCCGCTGGAGGACGCCATCGTCATCTCCACCGGCGGCTCCAGCGGCATGGCGCGCTACACCACCTACACGCACGCCGAGTGGGACGCCTTTGTCAGCTGCCAGAGCGAGGCCATGCGCATCCTCGGCATAGGCCCCAGCGACCGGATCGCCAACCTCTTCATTGCGGGGCACCTGTGGCCGTCCTTCCTCGGCCTGCACGACTGCATCAAGCGCCTGGGCGCGGTGCACCTGCCCATATCCACCAACATCGCCATGGAAGAAGTGGTCAGCCTGTGCCGGCTGTTCGAGCCCACCGTCATGGTCTCGCTGCCGACCTTCTTCGTCTTCCTGGCGGACATGGCGCGGCGCGACGGCTTCAGCTTCCCGGCGCTGTCCATGATCAACTACGCCGGAGAGCACCTGAGCCGCGCTGCCACCGAGCACATCAGCTCCGCCCTGGGGGTCAAGCGCATCAAGGCGGGCGGCTACACCAGCGCGGACGCCGGCATCATGGGCTACCAGTGCGAGCACTGCGCGCCCGGGGTGTACCACGTGCCCACCTCCTTCCAGTTCATCGAGCTCATCAACTTCGACGAGCAGCGCCCCGCAGCGGTGGGCGAAAAGGCCGAGGTGGTCGTCACCAACCTGAGCCGCAGCTCCACCCCCATCATCCGCTACCGCGTGGGCGACGTGGCCAGCTGGCTGGCCGCGCCCTGCGCCTGCGGCGACAGCAACCCGCTGATCCAGCTGGCCGGGCGCAGCGGCCAGGACGTGAAGCTGGGCGGCGGCTTCATTTCGCTGGACACCTTTGGAGACTGCATAGGCGCGCAGGGCGAGCCCTTCAGCCTGAACTTCCAGCTGGAAATCGCCGACGTGGGCGGGCAGTTCACGCTGGACCTGGCGGTGGAGACCGCGGGCGAAGTGGCGCAGTCCCGGCTGGACGCGCTGGAGCAGGCGCTGCTGGCCGCCATCCCGGAACTGCGCGTGGCCAGGGAGAAGGATTACCTGCGCTCCTTCAGCATCCGGGCGGTCAAGCTCGGCAGCCTGCCGCGCAGCCCGATCACCGGCAAGGTGGCGCGCCTGCTGGACCAGCGGGTGCGCTGAAAACACCAATGGAGACCCACATGCAAGAAGCAGCATCCAATCGGCTCTACGAGCACGACCAGGCCTTTGACACCTCGGCCGCGGCGCGCCATCTGTTCACCAACTCGATGCGCGAAATGGCGGCCTTCCACATCGCGCATTCTGCCGTGTACCGCGGCATTTGCGAACAGCATGGCTTCCAGCCCGAGGACGTGCGCAGCCACGATGACCTCGTGCACATTCCGCACATCTTCGTCTCCGCCTTCAAGGAAAACCGGCTCACCTCCCTGCCGGATGAGAAAATTTACAAGACGCTGACTTCCTCGGGCACGCAGGGCCAGAAGAGCCAGATCAACCTGGACAAGATCTCGTTTGACCGCCAGGCCGGCATGCGCCGCCTGATCGTGCGCTCGCTCGGCCTGGTGAGCGATGAGCCCGTCAATTACCTGGTGTTTTCCTACGCACCCGACATCGCGGGCGACCGCGGCGCGGCGCACACTTTCAACGTCTACACCGGCTTTGCACCGGCGGCAGACAAGCATTTTGCGCTGCAGGCGGACGCCGCGGGCCAGCCCTCGTTCGACGTGGACTACACCCTGGCCACGCTGACCCGCTACGCCGAATCGGGGCTGCCACTGCGCGTGGTGGGTTTCCTGGCGTTCAGCTTCGTCACGCTCAGGGAAATGGAAAAACGCGGCCTGCGCCTGCAGTTCCCGCCGCAGAGCCTGTTGATCACCGGCGGTGGCTGGAAGTCGCACACCGGCGAGACGGTGAGCTTTGAGCAGTATGCCGAGCTGGTGCAGGAGCGCCTGGGCATCACGCCCGACCGCATCCGCGATTTCTACGGCATGGTGGAGCACGGCGTGCCCTACATGAGCTGCGGGCACCGGCACTTTCACGTCCCGGTCTTTGCCAACGTGGCGGCCGTGGACCCCGGCACGCTGGCCGCCTGCGCCCCCGGCGAGGTGGGCCTACTCAAGCTGCAGACCAGCTACATCCGCAGCGCGCCGTCGATCTCGGTGTTGAGCACCGACCTGGGCCGCATAGCCAGCGATTGCGCCTGTGGCGTACCGGGCACCTACATCGCGCTGGCCGGCCGCGCCGGCGTCAGCAAGCATGCGGGCTGCGCCATCTCCGCCTCGCAACTCATCAAATTCTGACGGCGACGCATTTGAACCCAGATTCGAGGAGCAAACATGGTGAACTGGTATCGCTTCGGCGATTTCGTACAGACCCCCGCCATCACCGCCGACACGATGCGCGCGGTGTTCGAGACCGCGCGCAGCCGCGTGCAACCCATGCGGGGGGCGCCCGCCGTGGCGCTGGCCTCGGTGCTGGACCGGGTGGGCCAGCGCCTGGCCGACCCCGGGGACCCGGCGCGGCAGGAAATCCTGGACGTCATGCCGGCGCAGATCAGCTTCTCGCGCGAGATGATCCTCGCGGGGCTGGACGCCATCTGCTGGATACTGCAGCACGAGCACCTGATGCAGCGCCTGGCGGTGGACCTGGACCGGGCCGACTACGTCGACAACTTCGTCTGGAACGAGCGCTTTCGCGGCTTCGTGCGCGCCGTGCCGCGCGGCATTGTCTCGCACGTATCGGCGGGCAATGTCTTTGTCAGCGCGGTCGACACCCTGGTGCAGGGCATCATGACGAAGAACGTGAACATCCTGAAGATGTCCTCCTTCGACCCGGTGTTCCCGCTGCTGTTCGCGCGCCTGGTGCAGGAATGCGACCCGCGGCAGTTGATCGCACCCAACATGGCACTGCTGCCCTTCAAGGGTGGCGACGTCGAAGTCGAGGCCGTCGTCAAGCAGGAATCGGACGTGGTCATCGTCTACGGCGGCGCCGAGGTGGTCGAGGTCTACCGCCGCGGCCGCGGCCTGCACACGCGCGAGCTGGAATTCGGCCCCAAGTACTCGCTGGCCGTGCTGGACGCCGGCGCGCTGGCTGCCAGCGACCCGGCCGCGCTGGCGCTGGAGATGGCGCGCGACTTCACCATGTGGGAGCAGGCCGCCTGCTCCTCGCCGCACGCCGTCTTCATCCACGGGCAGGACCAGGCCAGGCGCTTTGCCGACCAGCTGGCGCAGGCCCTGGCGCAGCTGGCGCAGGAGTTCCCCTTCCCGCCCATAGACCGCAACGAGCAGACCGAAATCACCCGCACGCGGGAACTGGCGCGGGTGGACCAGGCGCTGGGCAAGGCGCAGCTGAGCATCCCGGGCAACGCCGACCAGAGCTGGACCGTCATCCTGGAAAAGCAGCCCTGCTTCAAGGTCTCCTGCCAGCACCGCACCGCCTTCGTGGTGGCCATAGAGCAGGACAGCGAGATGTTCGAGGTGCTGCAGCCCTACGGCAGCTTCATCCAGTCCATAGGCATACTGGCCGATGGGCCGCGCCTGTTTGAACTTTCCGAGCGCTTTGCCGCCCTGGGCGCCGACCGCATCACCGAGATCGGCCACATGCACAGGCGCAAGCACGGCACGCCGCACGACGGCACGCGCGGCCTGGCCGAGCTGGTGCGCTGGGCGTCCATCGGCCATGCGCGGCGCTTTGACGAGCCGCTGGACTACCTGCCCGAGGCGCAGCGCGACGCCATCACACTGGCGCGGCTCAACCACGTGCTGGACGTGGCGCGCAGCAAGTCCCCCTTCTACCGCGAGCGCCTGCCCAAGGGCCAGCTTGATTCCCTGGCGGAGCTGGCCCGGCTGCCCATCCTGGAGTCCAGCGAATTCCGCGCCCACCTGCCTCCCCAGGGCGAGGGCCTGCTGACCGCGCCCCTGGGCCATTCCATCTCCTTTGCCAGCGGCGGCACCACCGGCCAGCCCAAATTCGTCTATCGCACCATGGAGGAAACCGGGCGCAATGCCGACGCCATGGCCAAGAGCCTGGGGCTGGCGCTGTTCGAGGAGGGCGACGTGGTCGCCAACCTCTTTTATGCCGGCAACATGTGGGCCTCGTTCATCTCGGTCAACATGGCGCTGGAGCGCATAGGCGCGCACATTCTGCCCATAGGCGGACACATCCCGCTGGAGAACATCGTCTCGCTGCTGCGCGGCTTCAAGGTGGATGGCGCCATATCCATTCCCTCGGTGCTGCTGGGCATCGCCCAGTACGTGGAAAAGCACCAGATCAGCGACCTCACCATCCGAAAGATCGGCTACGGCGGCGAGCACATGCCGCAGGCGGTGCGCGACTATGTGGCCTCGGTGCTCAAGACCGAGATCATCCAGTCGGCCTCCTACGCCATCAACGACACCGGTGTCGCCGGCTACCAGTGCCCGGCCAGCACGGGCGCCATCCACCACGTCAGCGAAGAGCTGCACGTCCTGGAAATCGTCGACCCCGAAACGGGCGCGCCGCTGCCCGACGGCGAGGAGGGCGACATCATCCTGACCAACATCGACCGCACGCTGATGCCCGTCATCCGCTACCGGGTGGGCGACCGCGGACGCATCGTGCCCGGTCCCTGCGCCTGCGGGCGCAGCACCCGGCGCTTTGAACTGCTGGGGCGCTCGGACGACGTGCTGGTGATCGCCGGCGACAACATCACCATAGACGCCATCGCCGCCTGCGTCGCCAGGGTGCCCGCCCTGAGCCAGTACTTTGCCCTGCACGGGCGCCGCCACCAGCACCTGGACCAGCTGGAAGTGCGCGTGGAAAGCAATGCGCCGCTGCCCGCCGCCGAGTGCGAACGCCTGGCAGCGCTGCTGCTGGCCGAGGTGCTGCACGAAAAACCGGCCCTGGCCAGCGGCATGGCCAACGGCACCACAGCAGAACCCAGGGTCAGCGTCGTGACACCACAGAGCCTGGCGCGCAACCCGCGCACCGGCAAGCTCAAGCGCATCATCGATGAACGCAGTGCCGCATAGAACCCCCTTCCCGCTGGGGCCCATCGCCCGCACCACAGTCAGCTCGCGGCTGGCCTCGCTGCGCCCGGTGCAGCTGTGGGTGATGGAATTTGCCCGCTGCTTCGGCCTGCCCGAGGACGACATCCGCCGCATCGAGCTGGTGGTGGAAGAAGCCTTCACCAGCGTGGCGCAGAGCGCCTTCGAGCCGGGCGAAACCGGCGACATCCGCTTCGTGCTGGAGCACCGGCCCGGGCAGCTGGTGATAGCGGTGGAGGACCGGGGGATGCCCACCGATCTGGCACACCTGCAGGCCAACGAAGCCCTGTCGCTGAACCTGCTGCTGCTGCGCCGCCTGCTCGATGGCTTCAGCTTCATCAACCGTGGCACCGAGGGCAAGCGGCTGGAACTGGTGAAAAACCTGCCGGCCCAAAGCATTGCCGTGCAGATGCAGGAACAGGCGACAGTAGCGGACACGGCGGCTCTCGCGCCACCCACCGAAGAACCCCGGCTGCGCCTGCTGCGCCCCGATGAAACCCTGGCCGTGGCCCAGCTGGCCTACCGCAGCTATGGCTACACCTACGTGAGCGACTTCTATTACCCCGAGCGCATCCGCGAGCGCATGGAAAGCGGCCTGCTTGAAATCTGCGGCGCCGTGACCGACAGTGGCGAAGTGCTCGGGGCCCTGTGCCTTTTCTACGAGCAAGCGGATGCCAGAGTGGCGGAGTCCGCTGCGGCCATGGTGCAGCCACGCTGCCGGGGCATGAACCTCTTCAAGGACATGAAGCAATTCCTGTTCGCGCACGGCCGCGCCAAGGGGCTGTACGGCATCTACAGTGAAGCCGTCACCATCCACCCCTATACCCAGCAGGGCAACATCACGCTGGGGGCGCACGAGACCGGCCTGCTGCTGTCCTACGTCTCGGAAAACGTGGCCTTCAAGAAAATCGGCGACGAAATGATGGGCCAGCGCCAGGCACTGGTGTTCTACTACTACCGCCTCAACCCGGAACCCCTGCGCACGGTGTATGCGCCCGCCGTGCACGCGGCGCTGGTCGAGAGCATACACGCCCGCAACGGCCTCAGGCGCCAGCTCGAAGTCGTGCCGCAGGACCACCCCGGTGAGGGCGAAACCCGCCTTTCGGTGCACGTGCGCCGCGATGTCTTCAACGATGCCAGCATAACCCTGCAGCATGCCGGACACGATGCCGCCGCACTGGTCATGCACCACACGCGCGAGCTGTGCCAGAAAAAGGTGGACGTGATCTACCTGAACCTGGTCATGTGCGACCCCGCAGCGGCAGCGCTTGCGGGACAGCTGGCTGACAAGGGCTATCTGTTTGGCAGCATCATCCCCGAGTTTGCCAAGGGCGACCTGCTCAAGCTGCAGTACCTGAACAACGTGGCCGTCGACCCGGAAAAAATTGCCACCGCCTCGCCCTTCACCGCGCAGCTGCTGCAAACCCTGCACCAGCAGTACACCGCCCAAGGCTGAAAACCACGTCTTTTTTTCAACGTGGAAAACATCCACTGCGTACAAACATCACTTGGGACACAGCTTTGCCTGCCTGGCGCTCGTCGCATCCCTGGCCGGATGTGCCGGAACCGGTTTCAGTCAAAAAACAGCCAAAGCCTGATTTTCGGTGGCACCATATGCATCGCTGACCCAAACCAACCGCACGTCGAGGCCGTTGGCGTGGAAAATGATGCAATCATCGCTGTCGGCAGCCATGAGGCCGTGACGGCCCAGCTGCATCTCGATGCCAGGCAAATCGACCTCGACGGCGGCCACCTCATGCCCGGCCTCATCGACACCCACGTGCACACGGCTTTGGGTGGGTTTCAGGAACGAACGATCCAGTTCCCCGATGGCCTGAAGAACGCCAGTGAAATCATCGATTTTCTCGCGTCCGTGAAGCAGGATCCCCGACTGAAGATAGGCGATTCGTTTACCTGAGCAACGTGAGCATAGAAGAGTACTGGAACCAGTTGCCGCTCCTGGACCAAGTCTTCAACAGCCCACAATATGCCGGAACGCCGGTGGTCCTGGCTGGGTACGTTCACACCGGCTGGGCCAACCGTGCCATGCTTGAAAAGGCCGGAATTGACCTCGCCTCGATCGAGAATCTTGATCTGTCCATAAAGACAAATTTCGGCGTCAGCGCGGACGGCAAATTGAACGGCTATGTCTCGGAGGGTGCCTGGGACCTCGTCCTGGCCAGCCTCCCGCCCGTGGACGAGCAGGTCATCGTCGACGCGATAAGAACGGGCTGCTGATTCATATCCATGCCATCGGCGATCGGGCCGTAAACGAGGCCCTGGATGGTCTGGAATACGTGAGAAAAACCAATGGAAATAATGGTCTTCTCCACAGTCTTACCCACCTGCAGATTGTGGACGCAAAGGATATTCCGCGGCTGAAAGCGCTGAATGTCGGCGCGTCCATGCAGTTGCTGTGGGCGACGGGCGGCTCGGATGTGTTTCTCCAGGATGCCGTGCCCGACGACCTTCTTGCCAGAATGTACCCGGCGGGCAGCCTGATCAGGAATGGCACGCTGATGGCGGGTGCCAGCGACTGGCCCGTATCGTCACCCATTCCTTTTCTGGCCATGTACACCGCCGTGACGCGCAAGAGTCCTGAGGGTGATGTCCTGCCTCCGCCAGATGAGGCGGTCGATCGCCAGCAGATGCTTGAAGCCTACACCATCAACGCGGCCAGGATCATCGGTCGGGACAAGGAAATCGGATCGATAGAAGTGGGGAAAAACGCAGATTTTGCTCTGCTGGACAGGAATCTGGAAAGAGTTGACAATGGAAAAGCTCAAGGAGATGCAGGTCCTGTGGACGATGTTCAAAGGCCAAATGGTCTATCGCCGATGATGGGACTCACGCTCCAATGCATCTTGTTTCAACCTGGATTCCGCGGGCGGGCGCTCGCTTGTTTTGATAACTCATGGTGTTGGCTGAGCATTCGTGCTTTTTACAGCCTCACCATTTGAATGAGAGCGCTATGCACCCATTCGCACTGCGCTAGATGTGATCTCCAAGTGGGTTGTTCATCCGGAGCAAATCCAGAACACTGGAGTTGCCCCGATTTCGCGGACACCTTAACCTTGTGGATAAAGGAGTCCAACCATGGGAAGAACGAGAACGCCGTATCCGGCAGAATTTCGCCAGCAGATCGTGGAACTGGCGCGCACCGGCAA
>Ga0265293_10002722_pt1 | contig 34498 bp, 32 predicted proteins | sample Munlanlewell138R_FD_192505 | JGI IMG/M metagenome (GOLD analysis project Ga0265293, IMG submission 192505) | Leachate microbial communities from a municipal landfill in Southern Ontario, Canada - Leachate well 138R | ecosystem: Engineered > Solid waste > Landfill > Unclassified | place: Canada... | reverse complement strand
CGATCACCAGACCATGGATGCCTACGATAGAATCGAGTGGGGACATCGGCATAACCTCCATTGAACCTGTTTCGTCGAAAAAACAAGTTTAATGATTGCCGCTGTCCCCCTTTAATGATGAAGAGCCAATCTTGATGAGACTAAGGCTTGCCTTCAAGCTGATGATTTGGCTGTTGCATCGGAATCGACTCTAACTATGGTATGTCACGGCACGTTCAACTCCTTGGCCATGTCAGTAATCGTGCGGTTGCTGCGCAGCAACATTTTGCGCACTATCGCTACTTTGAAACTATAGCTGTATCTCGTCAGATTCATCTCATCGACTCAAATGAAATACGACAACGATGCTGGCATAGGAGGCCTAACCCTTCAAATGCCTGAAGTAGGCCTCTCGTACGATTGTGGCACCTTGATCTACATCGAACTTGGGTAATCCCGGCCTCAACAGGGTGTCCATATCCCGCCGAAAAGCTGTTTTGCGCAACCTCGCATCAAGCAGCGCATTAGCTTCATCACGCCCGAGGAAAGTGCCTTCTTTCTCCAGATACCAGGAAAAAGCACCCATGGCTTTGATGCCGTCCACCGGATAGGGTGTAAGTCCCGCATCGCTCAGTTGCCATGCATGAGAAAGATCAAAAAGATCGCGCCCCTGTTCGCGTTGCATAAGCGCCCGTGTCTTGGTGCCCAGCATTTCATTGATATCGTAGGAACGCACGGGGACCCGCATATACTCCCCATCATCATTCAAAACGTCGATCTCGACATCGAGCAAGGAATACAGTGAGACACTTTCGTTGAGGTTGACCTCAACTTTTATGGTTTCTTCACGCTGCAGCCCCAACGGAACGAAACAATAAGCGGTGCGCAATATCCTGGATGGACGCAACACATTACGGATTGCAAGCCAGATGCGCCTTGTGCAGGACCGTACCACCGCGCAATGCCAGACACTCATCCAGAACAGGATCGGCAAAAATGGCAGCCAAGCCGCGAGACAATCGCAAATCCTGCTCGATCTGACTGCGCTTGAGCCATGGTGCACGCGCTTGCCAGGCAGTCAGATGGTCATGCTGGATAATGTATTGGCACTCCTGAAATCTGCGGGCAGACGCACCTTGAACGTGGCATCGACTTCATATGGTGCGCTCCCCGTTTCTCCATGCTCGAGCGGGACGAGACGCTGCGGCTTACCATGCAGCCAATCGCTGACCTGCCCGGCAAGAACATTCTGATCATCCAGAGCAAGCAGGGCACCAAGTCGTTGAGCAATCGGAATTTCCTGCAAAGCCTCAAGCGCTGTGACCAGCCCCTGCCGGGAACAGGATGGGAATAATGCTTGCAAAACCGCTCTGACACGGGCTATGCCCCCTACCAGCCCCATGCGCTCAACCAATTCCAGAGCGGTCAGTTCCGGTGTACCAACCCGAAAGCGCCCGTCAGCTGTTGCATACCAGCGCGTCGGCATATCTCCTGCTCGTGCCCGGGTGTAAAACACCACATTGTTACGTCCGACCACGATAGGTCGTCGACGTTCGGGCACCATCACCTGCGTCGTCATCACAGCATAAGGCGAAGCGCCATAGGTTTCGGCTGCACTCAGCAAGGTAACGTAGTATGGAATACCCAGTGTCTTGCGCAGATAACGGTCCAGCCAGACCTCCAATGGAGGGGCACCTGCGGTAGCGTATTGCAGCGGCACGATGAGCCAATGACCCGAGCCGCGTGAAATTCTGATCAGACGACCTCGTTGCTGCTGGCGATACAAGGCTTGATTCAACGCCGTCGGGCGAACCCCCGGCATTGCGGCACTGATGTCTTGAGTGCTCAAGTTCAGCGTTCCAGACCGCTCGGCAGCGTCAAGCACGGTTGACAAAGAGTGCGGGGTTTTCATGGCCTTTGCAATCAATTCGCATAACACATCAAATCATAATAGATTACGCGAACTGACTGCGATCTCTTGTGACTACCCCCGGCCCTGATGTTTTCCGAGGGCCGCAACACTGGTCAAGCCGCCCAGCGCCGCACCAGACGCCACAGGCCGGCCAGGGCGACAGGCACCACAGCTGCGCTGACACCAACAAGCACAATGGTGTTCAGGTGTTCGCGCACCAGGGGCACATTGCCGAAGAAATAACCCAGCGTGATCAGGCCCACCACCCAGGCGAGCGCGCCAACCACGTTGTATATCTGGAAACGCAGGAAATCCATTGCCGCGACACCGGCCACAAAGGGCGCGAACGTACGGAAGATGGGCAGGAAGCGCGACAGCACCAGGGTCTTGCCGCCATGGCGCTGATAGAAGCCGTGGGTACGCAGCAGGGCCTGCTGATCCAGAAAACGCACGCCACCCGAAAATGCACGCGGCCCTATTGCCCGGCCAACGGCATAGTTGACGGTATTGCCCAGCAGGGCCGCAAGCACCAGCAAACCGGCCAGCAGTACCGGATCGATCAGGCCGCCGGCACCAAAGGCCCCGGCGATGAACAGCAGCGAATCACCCGGCAGAAAAGGCAGGACCACAAGCCCGGTTTCGCCGAAGACGATCAGGAAGAGGATAAGGTAGATCCAGGCGCCATACTCGCCCACCCAGATGTCGAGCGTGCGGTCGATATGCAGAATCATGTCCAGGAATTCGGCCATGGACTCTTCACGGAAAACGTTAGAATGGCTCCCATCATAGCGCGGCGACCGCCCTTGCCGGCCGCTCTGGAGGACACCTTGACCGAAAAACCCCGTATCGCCCTGCTGCCCGATCCGCTGATCAGCCAGATCGCGGCGGGCGAAGTCATCGAGCGGCCGGCTTCCGTGCTGCGGGAATTGCTCGACAATGCACTGGATGCCGGCGCGGGCGACATCGAGATTCGCCTGGAGGCCGGGGGCATACGGCGCATCCTGGTGCAGGATGACGGTGACGGCATTCCGGCCGAAGAGCTGCTCATGGCCCGCACGCGCCATGCCACAAGCAAGATCCGCAGTCTCGGCCAGCTGGAACAGCTGGTCACCATGGGCTTTCGGGGTGAGGCGCTGGCCGCAATCGCCTCGGTGTCCCAGCTGAGCCTGAGCTCGCGTACGCAAGACGCCGATCAGGCATGGCAGCTTGCCCCGGGCGCAAGCACACCCGAACCCGCTGCCGGTACCCGCGGCACACGCGTTGAAGTGCGCCAGCTGTTTGCCGAGATTCCGGCACGACGCAAGTTTTTGCGCTCCGAGTCCACGGAATACGCGCATTGCCTGGACACCGTGTCGCGCACGGCCCTGGCATGGCCGGACGTCAGCTTCCGGCTGTTCCACAACGACAAGCTCCAGCGCCAGTGGCGCGCAAGCAGCATGACGGGGCGCGTCGCCCAGGTGCTGGGCCAGGAGTTCATCGACGAAGGGCTCACGGTGGAGGCCCGCCACGGCCCGCTGGGTCTGGCCGGCATCGTGGTGCATCCGGCGCATGCCCGCGCGCGCGCCGATCGCCAGTACCTTTTCGTCAACGGCCGGCCCGTGCGCGACCGCACCGTCTCGCATGCCTTGCGCCAGGCCTACGCCGATGTGCTTCACGGCAATCGCCAGCCCGCCTACGTCCTCTATCTGGACATCGAACCTTCCCTGGTGGACGCCAATGTCCACCCGGCCAAGCAGGAAGTGCGTTTTCGCGATCCCGGTGCCGTGCACCGGGCCGTCGTCAAAAGCGTGGAAGCCGTGCTGGCCGGCACGCCGGGCGGTATCTCTCCACAGATGGAAGCAACGCCGCCGGCGCCGGCACCACATCACTTCCCGTCCCATGCCGCCCAGCCCGGCCTGCGCCTGTCTGCAGCTTCCAGCCTGCCTGAATCAGCCTGGCAATCACTCTACCGGCCGCTGGCCGAAGGCTCGCAGCAGGCGCAACCCGTATCGGAACCTGTTGCGGGTGCCGACGAACATCCGCTGGGCATGGCGCTGGCGCAGCTGCACGGCGTCTACATCCTTGCACAGAACCGCGACGGGCTCATCCTGGTGGACATGCATGCGGCGCACGAGCGCATCACCTATGAGGCGCTGAAGGCGGCCTGGGCGCGGCGCGAGCCCGCCAGCCAGCAGCTGCTGGTGCCCCTGGTGCTGGATTTCAGCGAAGGCGATGTCGCCCTGGTGAGCGAGCATGCCGCTGAACTGGAAACCTTCGGCCTGTCGCTGGGCGTGAGCGGACCGCAAAGCGTGGTCGTGCGTGCCGTGCCCGCCCTGCTCGCCCAGGCGGATATCGAAGCGCTGGTGAGAGCCGTTGTGGCCGATCTGGCGGGCATGGGGCGCAGCGCGCGGCTCGATGAGGCCGGCAATGCCCTGCTGGCCACCATGGCCTGTCATGGATCGGTGCGGGCGCACCGGCGTCTGGGCATCGATGAGATGAATGCACTGCTGCGGCAGATGGAAACCACCGAGCGCGGCGACCTGTGCAATCATGGCCGTCCCACCTGGCGCCTGTGGACACTCAACGAGCTGGACCGCCTGTTCCTGCGCGGACAATGACAGCCGGCGTGAGAATCGACCCACCCGTACTGTGTCTTACCGGCCCGACGGCGGCGGGCAAGAGTGCCGCCGTGCGGGCGGTTGCAGAGCGCTGGCCCGTGGAGATCATCAACGTTGATTCCGCCACCATCTATCGCGGCATGGACATCGGCACAGCCAAGCCCGGTGCAGACGAGCGCGCACGGATACACCATCATCTGCTCGACATCCGCGATCCGGCGGAAAGCTATTCAGCCGCCGCCTTTCGCACGGACGCGACCCGTCTCGTCGCAGAAATCCGCGCGCGCGGGCGTATTCCCGTGCTGTGCGGCGGCACCATGCTGTACCTGAAGGCGCTGGAGGAAGGCCTGGCAGAGCTGCCCGAGGCCAGGCCTGAAATCCGCGCCGCCATCGATGCGCAGGCGGCCCGCGAAGGCTGGCCTGCCATGCACCGCCGGCTGGCAGGCCTGGACCCGGAGACCGCCGCCCGGCTGGCGCCCAACGATCGCCAGCGCATCCAGCGCGCGCTCGAAGTGGTCCAGAGCTCAGGCCGCAGCCTGTCCGACTGGCTCGCCCGGGCTGCAGACCGTCCGCCGGCCGGCATGGCCATGCAAGTCATCAGTCTGGAGCCGAGTGTGCGGGCGGCGCTGCACGAGCGCATCGCACTGCGCTTTCATGAAATGATGGAACAGGGTTTCCTGCAGGAGGTGCAGGCCCTGCACGCGCGGGACGACCTGAACCCGGACCTGCCGTCCATGCGCTGCGTGGGCTATCGCCAGCTCTACGCGCACCTGGCGGGGGAATATTCCCTGGAAACCGCCGTCATGCGCGCCATTGCCGCAACGCGCCAGCTTGCCAAACGTCAGCTCACATGGCTGCGCGCCCGGCCCGAACGGACCCGCATCGACTGCCTCGCAAATGACGTAACAGCGAATGCAACCGCGCAGGTCATCGATGCCTTTGCCGCGTTCAGACCAGCCTGACGCGCGGCGTTTCGGGCCCGGTATGCGCCTCCACCGCGCCGAGCACATGCACGGTCTCGCCCTGGGCCGCCAGCGTCTGCGCCACGGCATCGGCCTGTGCAGCGGCCACGATGATGACCATGCCGATGCCGCAATTGAAGACGCGCAGCATTTCCTCTTCAGCCACATTGCCGTTTTCCTGCAGCCAGGAAAACAGCGGCGGCCAGGTCCAGCCGTCCCGGTTCAGATGCACGGCCAGCCCGGGCGACAGGACACGCGGAATGTTCTCGAGCAGACCGCCGCCGGTGATATGGGCCATGCCGCGTATGGCACGCCCGTGGGCGGCCAGCGCCGCCAGCATGGACCGTACATAGATGCGCGTGGGTGCCATCACCACATCTTCCAGTGGCTGGCCGTGAAAATCCTGGTCGCGACGCGCATTGGCATGCGTCAGGATGCGGCGCAACAGCGAAAAACCGTTGGAGTGCGCACCGCTGGAAGCCAGGCCGAGCACGACATCGCCCGGCACTATGCTGCGCCCGTCGATGAGATTATCCCTTTCCACCACACCCACGGCAAAGCCGGCCAGATCATACTCGCCGTCGGGATACATGCCGGGCATCTCGGCCGTTTCGCCCCCGATGAGGGCGCAGCCCGCCTGCTCGCAACCCCGGGCGATGCCGCCGACCACAGCGGCTGCGGTATCGACCGACAACCGGCCACAGGCAAAATAGTCCAGAAAGAAGAGCGGTTCGGCGCCCTGGACCAGGATGTCATTGACACTCATGGCAACCAGGTCGATGCCTACGGTATCATGACGCTGCCACTCGAAGGCCAGACGCAGCTTGGTGCCCACCCCGTCGGTGCCCGACACCAGCACGGGCCGGCGATAGCCGGCGGGCAGCTCGAACAGGGCCCCAAAACCGCCTATGCCGGCCATGACGCCTTCACGCAATGTGCGTGCGGCCAGCGGCCGGATGCGCTCCACCAGCGCTTCGCCGGCATCGATATCCACGCCGGCATCGCGATACGTCATGGTGGTGCCCGGGGTGGCACCTGGTCTGTCTGTCATGAAAAACCTCGAAGGATGTGCAAGAATCAGGCCGATTCAACTGTAATGACTACTGCAGTGACCGCCGCAATGACTGCAATTTTAACCCGCTCCCCATTGATGCCACACCGGATGCCCCATCGTGCGACAACAGCTGCTGCCTGACATCCTGCCCGAGCCCGCCCAGACGCTGGAAAACTTTGTCACCGGCGCCAATGAGGCGCTCGTCGCGACGCTGCGCGAATGCCGCCCCGGCCGCGCCATCTACCTCTGGGGCAGCCCGGGCGCCGGACGCAGCCATCTGCTGCACGCTATGAGCCGGGACGCGGACACACGCTACCTCGGGCCGGACGACGCCCGGGCCCTCCAGGCTCTGGCCCAGGCCGAGCGCCACGGGCTGCAACGTCTGGCCATCGACGATGTCCATCTTCTGGACGATGCCGGCCAGGCCGCCCTGTTCCGTCTGTACAACCTGTGGCGCAGCCAGGCCGGTTCGCGCCATGCCTTCTCGCTCATCCTGGCGGGCGATCGTGCGCCGCTCGCCCTGCCGCTGCGCGAAGATCTGCGCACCCGGCTGGGCTGGGACCTGGTCTTTCGCGTTGAACTGCTCAGCGATGACGATCGCGCGCGCGCCCTGCATGCACTGGCGCAGGAACGCGGCCTGCAACTGGCTCCCGCTCTGGTCAACTGGCTGCTCACCTACCATGCGCGCGACATGCGGGTACTGCAGGAACTGGTGATCACCCTGGATCGCTATTCCCTGGAACAGCACCGGCCGGTGACGCTGCCATTGCTCAAGGAGCTTCTGCTGCAGGTCGAGCGGCGACGATCCCGAGACACGCCCGCTACAAAACCTTAAAATGGCGTTCATGCTGAAAAAAACCATACGGGGCCTGGTGGCCCGACTGCGCGCCGCACCGCGCGTGCCATCCGGCCCCCTGCGTCTGGCACGTGAGGCGCACGGCATCAATCCCCGCCATGTCTCGCGCCACGCCATCAAGGTCTGCGATGTACTCAAGCAGCACGGCTATCAGGCCTACATCGTCGGCGGTGCGGTGCGCGATCTCATTGCCGGTCTGGAACCCAAGGATTTTGACGTTGCCACCAATGCCACGCCGGAGCAGATCCGCCCGCTGTTCCGGCGCGCGCGCATCATCGGCCGGCGCTTCCGCCTCGTGCATGTGGTCTTCGGGCGCGAAATCATCGAGACCTCCACCTTCCGCGCCGCCGCCGACGACGACACACCCACCGATGACCACGGGCGCCTGCTGCGCGACAACCTCTTCGGCACACACGAGGAAGATGCGGCCCGGCGCGATTTCACGCTGAATGCCCTCTATTATGATCCGCTGACCGAGGAAGTGATCGACTTTCACGGCGGCGTGCAGGACCTGCAGCAGCGCGTGGTGCGCATGATAGGCGACCCCGAGACACGCTATCGCGAGGACCCGGTACGCATGTTGCGCGCCCTGCGTTTCGCAGCCAAGCTTGATGCCCGCATCGAACCGGCAACGCAGGCCCCCATACGCGCGCTGGCGCCCCTGCTGGACAACGTTCCGGCGTCGCGGCGCTTCGATGAGCTGATCAAGCTGCTCACCTGTGGCCAGGCCATGAACTGCCTGGAGGCGATGCGCCGGGAAAACCTGCATACCCCGGTGCTGCCCATGCTCGACGAGGCGCTGGCGCTGGAGGGTAATGAGGAATTCATCGCGCTGGCCCTGGAGCGCACCGACGTGCGCGTGCGCACCGGTCAGTCGGTCAGTCCCAGCTTCCTGTTCGCCGCCCTGCTCTGGCGTCTGGTGCAGCAGCGCTGGCATGCGCTGTGCCAGGACGGTGAACCGCCGGCCCAGGCCCTCGCCCAGGCCGCCGACGAAATCGTCACCCGCCACAATCGCCGTCTGCCCATACAGAAACGCATCCAGGCCGACATGCGCGACATCTGGTTCATGCAGGCCCGCTTCGAGCGCAGCACGCCGCGCGCCATCTGGCGCATGCTGGCGCAGCCCCGGTTTCGCGCTGCGGTGGACTTCCTGCAGCTGCGCGCCGAAGCCCGCGAAGTGGACAGCGTCCAGGCGCAATGGTGGATGGATCTGGCCGACGCTGATCAGGCCGGTCGCAGCGAAATGCTCACCGCCCTGCAGGAAAAGCAGCAGGCCGGCGGCAGTACCGGCAAGAAACGCCGGCGCCGTCCGCGCCGCCGGCCTGCCGCCGCTCCCGCCACTGAAACGGCAGGAAAGGGAGAGGCCGGCGCATCATGAGCCGGGCATATGTGGGCCTGGGGGCCAATCTGGGTGACATGCAGGCGAGTCTGAACAGCGCCCTGCAGGCGCTTGACGCCCTGCCGCAAACCCGTGTTGAAGCAGTCTCGTCACGCTATGCCAGTGCCCCGGTCGGCGCCGAAGGCCCCGACTACCTGAACGCCGTGGCCCGCCTGGAAACCGGGCTGGCACCGCTTGCACTGCTCGACGCCCTGCAGGCTGTGGAAACCGCCCACGGGCGCCGGCGCCCCTACCCGAATGCGCCACGCAGCCTCGATCTCGACCTGCTGCTCTATGACGACATTCATCTGGACACGGCCCGGCTGATCCTGCCCCATCCCCGCATGCACGAACGCGCCTTCGTCCTGCTGCCCCTGCTGGAGCTGGACGCCGCGCTGCATCTGACACAGGGCGAGCCGGCACAACTGCTGGCCGCCTGTGCCGATCAGCGCATCAGGCGTCTGGCGGACCCCCGGCCCGCGCCAGCACCTGCCGCGCGCGCGCAATGACGGGCGCATCCACCATGCTGCCTTCGAGCTGAAAGGCCGCCGCCCCTGTCGCATCGGCGGCATCAACCACCTTGTGCGCCCATTCGAGTTCGGCCGGCGTCGGCGCAAACCCGGCATGAATGGGTGCAAGCTGCGCCGGGTGTATGCACAGCATGCCACCAAAGCCCAGTTCGCAGACGTGACGTGCATGCGCCTGCAGGCCGGCGGTATCGGCAAAATCCGGATAGACACCATCGATCGCGGCAGGCAGGCCATTGGCTGCAGAATGCAGCAGGATGCGGATGCGCACATCTTCGAGCAGGCCGCGGGCGGCTGCAGTATCGGCCGTCGCTCCCAGATCAAGCATCAGATCCAGACTGCCGAAGGACAGGCGCAGCACACCCGGCTGTGACGCCAGCACCGCCAGGGCCAGCACCCCGCGGGCACTTTCCACGATGGGCATGACCGGCTTGCCGCAGGCCTGCATCACCGCATCGATCTGTGCGGCGGTTTCCGCCTTGGGCAGCACCACGGCACTTGCCGCCGGCAATTGCGCACACAGGGCCAGATCATCGGCAAACCAGGGTGTGTCGGCTGCATTGATCCTGAGCATGAAGCCGGGCCCGGACCAGGACTGCGCAAAAGCCCGTATGTGTTCACGCGCCTGCAGCTTGTCGCCGGCTGCAACCGCATCCTCAAGATCGATGATGACCGCATCCGCACCCGACGCCAGCGCGCGCTGGAAACGGTCGGGGCGCGCACCCGGCACAAACAGGGCCGTGCGCATCACACCACACCTCCCGCCTTCAGGCGTTCGATCCCGGCCGGATCATGGCCGAGCTCCGCCAGTATGGACGCCGTGTGCTCGCCCAGCGCCGGCACAGCATCCATGCGCGCGTCAAAAGCCGTGCTGCCGGCGGGCGGAATCAATGCAGGCAGCGGACCGGCGGGGCTGCCCACCGTGCGCCAGCGTTCGCGCGCCTGCAGCTGGGGATGGGCCCACACATCCTTCATGGTGTTGACGCCGGCATTGGCAATGCGTGCCTGCTCCAGGCGGGCGATGACCTCATCGCGCGTCATCTCGGCAAACACCGCAAGAATAATGTCGCGCAGGCGCTCCTTGTTGGCCACCCGCTGCGAGTTGCTGCTGAAGCGTGCATCGTCGGCCAGCGCCGGCCGGCCCAGCACGCCGCTGCAGAAGAGCGCCCACTCGCGCTCGTTCTGCAGGCCCAGCATGACCTCGCTGCCATCGCCCACCGCAAACGGGCCGTACGGATAGATGGTGGCATGGGCGGCTCCGGCGCGCGGCGGTGGCGGCGCGCCGTCAAAAGCGTAATACATGGGAAAGCCCATCCACTCCACCATGCTCTCGAGCATGGACACATCGATGCGTGCACCGGTGCCGGTACGCTCGCGCAGGAGCAGCGAGGACAGTATGCTGCTGTAGGCATACATGCCGGCGGCGATGTCCGAGATGGAACAGCCCGCCTTTGCCGGCTGATCCGGCGAACCCGTGACCGACAGGAAGCCGCTCTCGCTCTGGATGAGCAGATCATAGGCCTTCTTGTCCTGATAGGGGCCGCCTTCCCCATAGCCGGAAATATCACACACGATGAGCCGCGGATGCCGGGGGGACAGGGCCTCCCAGGACAGGCCCATGCGCGCCGCCGCTCCCGGAGCCAGATTCTGTACCAGCACATCGGCACGGGCGAGCAGGGCTTCCAGGATGGCGCGCCCTTCGGGCTGTTTCAGATCCAGGGTCAGGCTCTCCTTGGACCGGTTGATCCACACGAAGTGCGAGGACAGGCCCTTGACGCGCTCGTCATAGGCCCGCGCAAAGTCGCCCGCACCGGGGCGTTCCACCTTGATCACGCGGGCACCGAGGTCGGCGAGCTGGCGCGTGCAGAAAGGCGCCGCCACCGCATGTTCCAGACTGATGACCGTAACGCCATCGAGCGGACGGGCGGCCCGGGAGCCGGGCGAAGCATTGGAAGCAAGCGTCATGGTTCAATAAATCTTATATGGGCGCTCTGCGCGAGCGTGCCGTCCTGTTCGGCCCACAGGTGGGCCTGTCTGATGTTGTCACCCCGGTTGTCACCCCGGTTGTCACCCCGATTGTCACCCGCGCCGTCTCCGGCATTGGTCTCGAGGCGGCCGGCAACACGGAAGGGCGCGGGCGCAATCAGGGGACGCAGGCCGCGATAGGACAGGTTCACGATGCGCCGCCCGTGATGGGCGTTGCGAAACGCCTGGCACAGCAGCGTGGCGATGAGCGGCCCGTGCACGACCAGACCGGGATAGCCTTCCTCGCGCGTCACATAATCCAGGTCGTAGTGAATCCTGTGGCCGTTGAAAGTGACTGCCGAATAGCGGAACAGCATGGTTGTCGTGGGGACGATCTCCTCCGACCACTCGGCCTCGGGTGCCGCTTCACGACCCTGCAGCAGCGGCGGAGACGGCTCGCGGTAGACGATGTCCTGCTCCTCGCGCACGCAAACGACGAAATCCTGCACGTATTCATGCTGGACGGTCACGAACAGCAACTGCCCGCTGCGCCCCTGCTTTTCGGTCACGGCAAGAATGCTGGACTTGCGCTGCGCGGGCTTGCCCACCAGCAGCGGATGGATGAATTCGACGTGACCGCCGGCCCACATGCGATTGCGCCCCGGCGCCACAGGCAGGAAACCGCCGCGCTCCGGATGACCATCCCTGCCCAGGCTGGAATAGGGTTCGGGCTGCACGAACAGACCCCAGTGCCAGAGCGCCGGCAAGGGGTCGCCGCTGAGCGGCACGACGGAATTCAGGGTGCTGGCCATCTTCTCGACATGGCCCACATCGATATTGTCGTCACAGGTCTCGGTGTGACCGATCCAGTCTTCAGGTTTCTCTCGGGTCATGTCCAGAACCTCCTTTCAAACGGGATGAATGCGCATGCGCGCTATTTTCGTCTTCCAGGTGCGCGGGCCCGATTCATGCACCGAGGTGCCGGTGGCATCTACAGCCACTGTGACCGGCATGTCGCGAACCTCGAACTCGTGGATGGCCTCCATGCCCAGATCCTCGAAAGCGAGCACACGCGCCGCGCGTATGGCGCGCGACACCAGGTAGGCTGCACCGCCCACCGCAATCAGCGAGGCGGCACCGTGACAGCGTATCGCCGCCACAGCACCGGGGCCGCGCTCGGCCTTGCCCACCATGGCGAGCAGACCGGCTTCGCCCAGCATGAGCTCCGTATAGTCATCCATGCGCGTGGCGGTCGTGGGTCCGGCGGGGCCCACGGCCTCGTCACGAACCGCCTTGACCGGGCCGACATAGTAGATGACGCGATCACGGAAATCGACCGGCAGGGGCCGGCCTTCGCGCAGATATTCACGGATGCGCGCATGGGCGGCATCGCGCCCCGTGAGCAGGCGCCCGGACAGCAGCAGCGTCTGGCCGGCCTGCCAGCCGGCGACCTCGTCCCGCGTGAGCGTATCCAGATTCACCCGCCGGGCATGGGCCACATCGGGCTTCCAGCCCACCTCGGGCCACAGCGACAGGGGCGGCGGATCAAGCTGCGCAACGCCCGAGCCATCGAGCACGAAGCGCACATGGCGCGTTGCCGCGCAATTGGGAATCAGGGCCACGGGCTTGGAGGCCGCATGCGTGGGAAAGGTGGCGATCTTCACATCGAGCACCGTGGTGAGCCCGCCCAGCCCCTGGGCGCCAATGCCCAGCGCGTTCACTTTCTCGTACAGATCGATACGCAGCGCTTCCAGCGGATTGGCCGGCCCGCGCGCGATCAGCGCGGACATGTCCATGGGCTCCATGAGCGATTGCTTGGCAAGCAGCATGGCCTTTTCCGCCGTACCGCCCACGCCGATGCCCAGCATGCCCGGCGGACACCAGCCTGCACCCAGGCCGGGCACCGTCTCCAGCACCCAGTCGACCAGAGATTCCCCCGGATTGAGCATGGCCAGCCTGGCCTTGTTTTCGGAGCCGGCGCCCTTGGCCGCCACATCGATCTCGAGCACATCGCCGGGCACCAGTTCCACATGCACCATGGCCGGTGTGTTGTCCCCGGTATTGCGTCGCTCGAAAAGCGGGTCGCCCACCATGGAAGCCCGCAGGGGGTTGTCGGCATCCAGCGTGGCGCGGCGCACCCCTTCATCACACAAGGTCTGCAGGCTGTGCGCGCTGTCGATGCGCGCCTGCATGCCCATGCGCACGAAGACATTGACCACGCCCGTATCCTGGCACAAGGGGCGCCGCCCTTCGACACACAGGCGGGAGTTGGTCAGTATCTGGGCCATGGCGTCCTTTGCCGGCGCGCTTTGCTCGCGTGCCCAGGCCTGCGCCAGATGCGCTATGAAATCCGCGGGATGATAGAAGCTGATGAACTGGACGGCATCAGCAATGGACTGGACGAAATCCTCCTCGCGGATCACGGTAGTCATGGCAACCTCGCCTCTAGCGGCCCTGCCACACGGGCGCGCGCTTCTCGGCAAACGCCGTTGCCCCCTCCTTCGCATCGGCCGAGGCAAAGATGTGGGCCACACGCGGGCGCTGCAGGTCGAACATATGGGCCAGCGGCCAGTCGCGCGACTCGACCACGATACGTTTGGCCGTACGCACGGCCAGCGGCCCGTTGACGACGATACGGGCGGCCAGCGCGCGGGCGGCCGCCAGGGCCTGGCCGGGCTCGACAAGCTGGTTCACCAGACCGAGCTCGGCCGCGCGCGGCGCCGGCAGCATATCACCGGTCAGGATATATTCCATGGCGACATGGTAGGGAATGCGCCCGGGCAGGCGCATCATGCCGCCCGCACCCGCCACGATGCCGCGCTTGACTTCCGGCAGGCCGAAATGCGCATTGCGCGCCGCCACAATCATGTCGCTCGCCAGGGCCATCTCGAAGCCGCCGGCCAGGGCATAGCCTTCGACGGCGGCAATCAGCGGCTTGGCCGGCGGGCACTCGCACAGACCGGCAAAGCCGCGACCCTCGACCAGCGGACGCTCGCCATCCCGGGCAAAGGCCTTCAGATCCATGCCCGAGCAGAACGTGCCGCCTGCACCGGTCATGATGCCCAGGACCACATCCTCACGCGCATCCAGGGCAACAAACGCCTGTGCCAGCGCCTGTGCAGTGGGCACATTCACCGCATTGCGTGCCTCCGGACGATTGATGGTGATGACCATGACGCCATCGGCCACTTCGGTACTGACCAAATCCGACATCTCGACTCCCTGGGCAACCCGCCCGCAGAGGCGCTGTCCGTCTGTGCACAGCGTGCCCTGGACAGAACCAGTTAAAATCAGAGCATTTTGTCGACCTTTTCCAGCCGAATCTCCCCATGCCCACGTTCCAGCACATCATTCTAACGCTTCAGCAATACTGGGATCAGCACGGCTGCGCGCTGCTGCAACCCTACGACATGGAAGTCGGTGCCGGAACTTCGCACACCGCCACCTTCCTGCGTGCCGTGGGTCCGGAGCCCTGGCGCGCCGCCTACGTGCAGCCGTCGCGCCGGCCCACCGACGGGCGCTATGGCGACAATCCCAATCGCCTGCAGCACTACTACCAGTATCAGGTGGTGCTCAAGCCCGCTCCCGCCGACATTATCGACTTGTATATCGACTCGCTGCGCACCCTGGGCATAGACCCCGCCGAGCACGACGTCCGCTTCGTCGAGGATGACTGGGAAAACCCCACGCTGGGTGCCTGGGGACTGGGCTGGGAAGTCTGGCTCAATGGCATGGAGATCACCCAGTTCACCTACTTCCAGCAGGTGGGCGGCCTGGACTGCAACCCGGTCATGGGCGAAATCACCTACGGGCTGGAACGCCTGGCCATGTATCTGCAGAAGGTCGAAAGCGTCTACGACCTGGTCTGGACGACGACGCCCGACGGGCGCACGCTCACTTACCGGGATGTCTTCCACCAGAATGAAGTCGAGCAGTCCACCTACAATTTCGAATACGCGACTGTAGAGACATTGTTTCGTCATTTTGACGATTACGAAGCGCTCGCACGCAAGCTGATCGCCGTGCCGCTGGCGCTGCCCGCCTACGAGGCCACACTCAAGGCGGCGCACACCTTCAACCTGCTTGATGCCCGCAGGGCCATCAGCGTGACCGAACGCGCCGCCTATATCGGGCGCATCCGCCAACTGTCGCGCGCCGTCGCCCAGGCCTATTACGATTCACGCGAAGCCCTGGGCTTTCCCATGCTTGGCGCCACCACTCCAGAGACCCTGTAATGCCGCAGTCGCAACCCACCACCCAAGCCCTGCTGATCGAACTGCTCACCGAAGAACTGCCGCCCCGTGCGCTGCACACCCTGGGCCAGGCCTTTGCCCGCGGCATCCATGACGGGCTGGCGGCACAACAACTGCTGGAGCCCGGCTGCAGCCTGCAGGATTTCGCCACGCCGCGACGCCTGGCGCTGCGTCTGGACGCCGTGCGCGAACAGGCCCCCGATCAGCCTTTCACGGAAAAGCTGATGCCGGTGAAGATTGGCCTGGATGCCGACGGCAAACCCACCCCGGCCCTGCTCAAGCGCCTGCAGGCCAAGGGCCTGGGCCACCTGGAGGCGAGCGCGTTGAGCGTGGCGTCCGACGGGCGCCAGGATTTCCTCTTTGCCCACGGCCAGGCCCGCGGCGCCCGCCTGCAGGATGCGCTGGAAGGCATACTGCAGCACACCATCGCCCATCTGCCCATCCCCAAGGTCATGCATTACACGCTCGACGGCGGCGATCTGCTGCACTTCGTGCGCCCGGCGCACGGTCTGGTGGCATTGTGGGGCAGCCGGGTGATCGATGCAAAGGCGCTGGGCCTGTCGGCCGGCCGGCACACGCGGGGCCATCGCTTCATGGGGCAATCCCGTATCGCGCTGGCCCATGCCGACGAATACGAAGATCGCCTTCTGGACGAAGGCTGCGTCATCGTCTCCTTCACGCGGCGACGCGCCATGATAGAAGCGCAGCTGCACGCGCAGGCCAATGCCCTGGCCTGCACCATCGGTGACGGCGCCGAAGTACGCAACCTGCTCGACGAGGTCACGGCACTGGTCGAGCACCCCACGGTGTACATGGGCACTTTCGAAGAGGATTTCCTCGAAGTCCCGCCCGAGTGCCTCATCCTGACGATGCGGCTGAACCAGAAGTATTTTCCGCTGTTCGATGCCGCCACGGGTGCACTCACGCACCGTTTCCTGATCGTCAGCAACATGCAGGTGGCCGATCCGCAAAACATCATCGAAGGCAACGAGCGCGTGGTGCGCCCCCGTCTGGCCGACGCGCAATTCTTCTATGACACCGATCGCCGTACGCGCCTGGCCGACCGTGTGGAAACCCTGGGCGCCAGCGTCTACCACAATCGCCTGGGCAGCCAGCTCGACCGTGTCGGGCGCCTACAGGCCCTGGCACGGCATCTGGCGCAGGCCCTGGGTGCCGATGCGGCATTGTGCGAGCGGGCCGCCCGCCTTGCCAAAGCCGATCTCACTACCGGCATGGTGGGTGAATTCCCCGAACTGCAGGGCGTCATGGGCAGCTATTATGCCCGGCACGATGGCGAAAACCCCGCCGTCGTGCGCGCGCTGCGCGAACAATACCTGCTGCGCATTGCGGAGCCGGTCGACGAGGCCGGCCTGCCCTCGGCCATCCTGTTCCTGGCCGAACGCCTGGAAACCCTGGTCGGTATCTGGGGCATCGGCCTGCAGCCCACGGGCGAGCGCGATCCCTTCGGCCTGCGCCGGGCGGCGCTGGGCGTGATCAGTGCCTACGAGCAGCTCACGCGCGGCGGCTGGCTTCCCGTCACCCGGGCCGACGCGCTCGACCTGCGGTCCACGCTCGAAATGACCGCCGGTCTGTTCGCGCCCGGCACCATCGATGCCGCCACGCCTGCGGCGCTGGCCGGCTACATCATGGAGCGCTACCGCAACCTGCTGGCCGGCCAGTCGGAGCGTCACGTCATTGACGCCGTGCTTGCTGCGACACCGCCGCTGCACCAGGTCCGGGCGCGCATCCAGGCCTGCGAAGCCTTTGCCGCCGCGCCGCAGGCCGATCGTCTGGCGGCCGCCAACAAGCGTGTGGCCAATATCCTGCGCCGTGCCGAGCCCGGTCCCGACCGGCCCGAGCCCACCCTGCTGCGCGAAGCGGCCGAGCACGCGCTCGTCGACGCCATGGATGCGCTGGCACCCGAGGCACAGGCCGCACTCGGGCGTGGCGACTTCACCCGTGCCCTGCTCGCCCTGGCCCCCGCAGCGCCCACGGTGGACCGCTTCTTCGACGAAGTCATGATCATGGCCGAAGAGCCCGACGTACGCGACAACCGCCTCGCCGTCCTCAGGCGCCTGCATGGCCTGATGAACACCGTGGCCGACATCTCGCAGCTGGCATCGTGAAGCTCATCATTCTGGATCGTGACGGCGTCATCAATCACGACAGCGACGCCTTCATCAAGACCGCCGACGAATGGCATGCCCTGCCGGGCAGTCTGGAGGCGATTGCCCGGCTGTGCCACGCCGGCTGGCGCGTCGTGATCGCAAGCAACCAGTCGGGCATTGCACGCGGCCTGATCAGTGCCCATGCGCTATGCCGCATTCACGAACGCATGCAGGCGGCGCTCGCGGGTCTGGGCGCGCATGTGGATGCCATCTTCGTGTGCCCGCACGGCCCCGACGATGGCTGCACCTGCCGCAAGCCGCGTCCCGGACTTTTCCACGATATCGCCCGGCGTTTCGACATCAGCCTGACAGGCGTTCCGGCCGTGGGTGACTCGCTGCGCGACCTGCTCGCCGGCAGCGAGGCCGGGTGCACGCCCTGGCTGGTGCGCACCGGCAACGGCGAGCGCACATTGGCCGACGCCGGCGCACTGCCCCCGGGTACGCAGCTCGCCGACGATCTGGCCGACGTGGTGAACCGCCTGCTGGGCAACGAGACCTGAAATGCCAATCCTGCGCGCCACGCTCTACCAGACCTTTCTGGTGGTCACCGTCATCCCCTATGCCCTGCTCTGCCTGCTGTGGGCGCCCCTGCCACAGCGCTGGCGCTACCGGCTCACGGTCGTGTGGCCGCGCATGGCGCTGTGGGCCGCACGCTTCATCCTGGGCATACGCTGGCAGGTCAGGGGATGGGAAAACCTGCCCGACGGGCATGCCATCATCCTGTCCAAGCACCAGTCGGCCTGGGAAACCCTGTTCTTTCCCGCCTGCATGCCGCGCGAAGTCTGCTTCGTCTACAAGAAGGAGCTGCATCGCCTGCCCTTCTTCGGCTGGAGCCTGGCGCTGCTGCGCATGATTCCCATTGACCGCTCGCGCGGGCGCGACTCCATGGCCCAGGTCGTGGAAATCGGCAGCCGGCGCATCGCCGAAGGCCGCTGGCCGCTGCTGTTTCCGGAAGGCACGCGCGTTCCTGCCGGTACGGTCGGGCGCTATCGTTCGGGCGGTGCACGGCTGGCCGTCAAGACCGGCACCCCCGTCATTCCGGTGGCACACAATGCCGGCCTGTTCTGGCCCCGGCGCGCTTTCATCAAGCGTCCCGGCGTTGTCACGGTGTCCATCGGCCCTCCCATCCACCCGGACGGCATGAGCGCCGAAGCGCTCAACCGCAAGGTCAAGGACTGGATAGAGACCGAAATGCAGCAGCTTCTGCCCGATGGCGATGCCTGAGTCCCGCCCGCTGTCGCTGGCCGGTATCGACGCCGCCATCCGGTGGCAGCGCAGCGCGCGCCGGCGTCATTTCGGCCTCAAGGTCGACGAGCACGGCGTATGCCTGCTGGCACCCGCATGGGCCGGCCGCACCGCCGCCCTGCACGTGCTCGAAGATCACCGGGACTGGCTGCTGAAGGCCCTGGACCGGGTGGCGCAGCGCACACAGCAGGAAGATCATGCGCGCGCGCTGTGGCACACGCGCGGCCTGCTGCCCTATCGCGGCGTCCTCATCCAGGTGGATTTCGATACACCGGGAAGCCCGGCGCGCTACAGTGGCGACAGCCGGGCGCCGCGCCGGGGCGACCGGCTGCGCCTGCCCGCCTCGCCGGCCGGCACCGTGCCCGACCTGCCCGTGGCCGTGCAGGACTGGCTGCGCCTGCAGGCGCGCTGCGGCCTGCAGGCGCGACTGGATCATTTCCTGCAGATCAGCGGACTCTCACTTCAGGGCTGGCGCCTGTCACAGGCGCGCACCCGCTGGGGCAGCTGCTCGCGGCACGCCCGCATCTGCCTGAACTGGCGCCTGATACACTTCGATCAGTCCCTGATCGACTATGTGGTTGCGCATGAAGTGGCGCATCTGGCACACCTCGATCATGGCCCCGGCTTCTGGCGCCTGGTCGAGCAGCTGATGCCGGGCTGGGAAAGCGCCAGGACGGCGCTCAGACAGCACAATCCGGATCGCCTGCCCTTGCTGCAGGCCTAGATTTCACCCCAGGTTTCACGGAGGTTCTCATGCGCATTCTTCACACCATGCTTCGCGTTGGCAATCTTGAGCGCTCGGTCGGGTTCTACACACAGGTCCTCGGCATGCGCGAGCTGCGTCGCAATGACTACCCGGACGGCCGCTTCACGCTCGTCTTCGTCGGCTACGAAGACGAGGACCGCGCAGCCGTCCTTGAACTGACGCACAACTGGGATACCAGCCACTACGATCTGGGCGACGGCTACGGCCACATCGCCATCGAAGTGGACGATGCATATGCCGCCTGCGATCGCATCCGCGAAAAAGGGGGCAAGGTCGTCCGTGAAGCCGGCCCCATGAAGCACGGCACCACCGTCATCGCTTTCGTGGAAGATCCCGATGGCTACAAAATCGAGCTCATCCAGCGAAAAGGTCGCGTCGACTGATGGCCTGATCACCTTCAGGCGCCGGCACCATGCTCAACGGCATCTGGCTGAGCTTCTTCATCATCGCCGCCCTGGCCGGGCTCTGGCAATGGCTGATCCTGGGCGACACCCAGGTCTTTGCCCGGCTGGTGAGCAGCCTGTTCGACATGGCGGAGCTGTCCGTCAGCCTGATGGTGCTGCTGTTCGGCACGCTGACGCTGTGGCTGGGCTTTCTGCGTATTGCGGAAGCGGCCGGCCTGATCGAAACCCTGGCAAGATGGCTGGCGCCGCTGTTCCGGCGCCTGATGCCCGAAGTGCCTGCCGGCCATCCGGCGCTTGGCCTCATCACGCTGAACTTCGCCGCCAACGGTCTGGGGCTGGACAATGCCGCCACGCCCATCGGCCTGAAGGCGATGCACGCCCTGCAGACGCTCAATCCCGAGCCCCGCACGGCCACCAATGCGCAAATCCTCTTTCTGGTGCTCAACGCCTCGTCCCTGACGGTGCTGCCGGTCACCATCTTCATGTATCGCCTGCAGCAGGGCGCACCGGATCCCACCCAGGTGTTTCTGCCCATCCTGCTCGCCACCACCACCTCCTCGCTGACCGGCCTGCTCAGCGTCGCGCTGATGCAGCGTCTGCGCCTGCATGACCCTGTGGTGCTGCTCTGGCTGGCCGGCATCGGGCTCGTCGTGGGCACACTCATGGCCGTGCTTGCCGGCATGAATGCGGCCGCAGTGGCGGCCACCTCTTCGCTGCTGGGCAATCTGCTGCTGTTCGGTGTGATTGTGCTCTTTCTGCTGCTGGGTGCCTGGCGCCGGGTGCCCGTCTACGAACAATTCATCGAAGGCGCGCGCGACGGTTTCGGCATTGCCCGCGATCTGCTGCCCTATCTGGTGGCCATGCTGTGCGCCATTGGCGCCCTGCGCGCTTCAGGCGCCCTGGATGGCGCCCTGTCCATGATCCGCTGGCTCATCGACGGGCTGGGCATGGACAACCGCTTTGTCGATGCCCTGCCCACAGCGCTGGTGAAACCCTTCTCGGGCAGCGCCGCCCGTGCCATGCTCATAGAAACCATGCAAACCCATGGCGTGGACAGCTTCCCGGCACTGGCCGCCGCCACCGTGCAGGGCAGCACCGAAACCACCTTCTATGTACTGGCCGTCTACTTTGGTGCCGTGGGTGTGCAGCGCGCGCGCCATGCCGTGGGCTGTGCGCTCGTGGCGGAATTCGCCGGCGTCCTCGCGGCGATTGCCGTGACCTACTGGTTCTTCGGCTGAAGCTGCGCCGCCGTCACACCGCGTGCGTGCAGGTGGTCGGCCAGCTGCATGAACTGTGCGACCGACAGCTCCTGGGGTCGTGCCGTCGGTGCAATCCCTGCTGCCGGCCAGTCGATGTCTGCAACACGGACGCCCAGGCTGCGACGCAGCATCTTGCGCCGCTGGCCGAAGACCCGGGCGACCAGGGCCGCAAACAGGGCCTCGCACACCGGCCCGGGCCTGTCGGCCGGCAGGGGCTGCATGCGCACCACCGACGACATCACGCGCGGCGGCGGATCGAAGGCGCCGGGATCCACGTCAAAGAGCTGCTCCATGCGATAGCGTGCCTGCAGCATCACCGACAGCCGCCCATAGGCCGATGATCCGGCCGCAGCCGTCATGCGTTCGACCACTTCGCGCTGAAGCATGAAGTGCTGGTCGATCACGACATCGGCGTAGGCGGCCAGATGAAACAGCAGCGGACTGGAAATGTTGTAGGGCAGGTTGCCGACCACACGCAGGCCCGGCCCCAGGCTGGCGTAATCAAAGCTCAGGGCATCCTGCTCGATCACACGCAGCCGGGTGTCGGGAAAAAGACTGCGCAGGTGCCCTGCCAGATCACGGTCGATCTCGAGCACGGTGAGGTATTCAAGCCGATCGAGCAGCGGCGCCGTCAGCGCCGCCATGCCCGGCCCGATTTCCACCATGCGGTCATCGCGCTGCGGCGCAATGGCGCGCACGAGCTGATCCACGACACCCTCATCGTGCAGGAAATGCTGGCCGAAACGCTTGCGTACGCGATGCCCCATGCGCGTGCTTCAGCGGCGCTGCCGGCGATTGGCGCCGGGGTCCAGGCGGTTGTCGATATAGGCCTGCCCCCACAGGTGGCTGAGCCAGTCTTCCATGGCCGGCTCCACGCGTCGCTGGAAAAGGATTTGCCGGGCCTGGGCGCGCAGCGCCTCATCACCCACATCCTTTTCGCGCCGCTCTTCCACACGAATCAGGTGCCAGCCGAAATTGGACTGCACCGGCTCGCTGATCTCGCCGGGCGCCAGGGCATCCATGGCACGCTCGAATGCCGGTACGGTTTCACCCGGATTGAGCCAGCCCAGATCGCCGCCCTGCGGCGCCGACGCATCCTCGGAGTGGCGTCGCGCCAGATCGGCAAAGCTCTCGCCATGCGCTGCACGCGCGCGCAGCAGGCGCAACTGCTCCTCGGCCTTCTCATCGGACATCACCTGGGACGTCTTGATCAGGATATGGCGCGCATGGGTCTGGGTCACTATGGTGGAGGCGGGCATGGCGGGCATGCCGGCCGCAGCGGCTGGTGCGGCCGCGGCCGGAGCCGATGTCGCCGGCGCATCCATGCCGATCACCTTGAGGATGTGAAAACCGTTGCCACTGCCCACGATGGCGCTGATGCCGCCCACGCCCAGGTCGCGGGTCGCTTCAATGAAGAGATCGGGCCAGCCTTCCACAGGCCGCTCACCCAGCACACCGCCTTCGAAGGCTTCCGGGCCATCCGAAGCTTCTGCCGCGACACCGGCGAAATCCTCGCCCCGCTGAACGCGCTGCAACAGGGATTCGGCCCTGGCCCGCAGTTGCGCCCGCTCGGCGGTGCTGCTGCCCTCGGGCACGGCCACCAGGATCTGGGCCAGCGCAATACTGCGCGGCCCGGCGGCCGCCGGCGCTGCGCCGGCCGGCGCACTGAGCGCCTGGCCGCCCTGCATCATGGACGATGCCCCGCGGGAGCGCAGGAAGGCATCGACATCCGCATCCGATATGAAAATAGTGCTGTCCACGGCGCGCTGGCGCAGCATCTCGAGCTGGACATCGTGCTCGAGGTCTTCCATGTAGCGATCCCAGGGCGTGCCGCCGGCTTCCACTTCGCGGCGCAGCTGATCGATCGAGAGGCGGTTACGCGCCGCAATGGACTCGAGCGCAATGCCGATATCCTTCTCGCTGACCTGTATGCCCAGACGCTGTGCTTCCTGGCGCTGCAGCTCCTGGCCGATCAGGCGCTGCAGGACCTGCTTCTCCAGCGCATCGCCCTCGGGAACGGGAATGTTCTGCCGGCGCAGCTGATCGCGGGCATGGGCGGCCTCGATGGCCACCTGCTGCAAGGTGATGACCCTCTTGTTGACCACCGCGGCAATCCCGTCGACGAAAGCTCGCGATCCGGTCTGTGGCGTGACCGGTTGCGCCGGGCTCACACCCAGCATGACAATCCACAGAACCAGAGCCCACAGGGGCCGGATGAACAATCTGGGCATTTACTCGTACCTCTCGAATCGCGTCGGCTCGGGTTGTGGCGAAGAGACGCTCTGATAGCCGGATATGCGCTCGCTCAGCAGGCTCATGGGATCGGTTCCCAACGATCCCAGGCCCGAAAGTTCGAGCTGAAAGAACAGTGCCGTATTCACGTCCTGGCGTGACACGGCATACCGCTGCAACACCATGCGGGCCGCCCAGCAGCAATCGCCCTTGTATTCAAGACCGAAGATGGACTGGGTGGACCGTTTCTCCTTGAGCGAGTAATCATACCGCCCCATCGCATACCACCGGTTGCTGAGCGGCCACTGCCCCGCGAGCGAGATCTGCTCGCGACCGTGATCCTGGTCGCCCGCCGCCGGGCGAAAGCGCCGGTCCTCGATCTCGCGCCAGTCGCGATCATAGCGATAGGCGGCGGACAAGGTCGCCAGGCGCTGGGGCTCCCAGCGAAAACCCGCAGACATGCGGTTGCGCTCGCGCGATTCGGGATTGAACTGCGCGTCGAAACGTACACGGAAACGATCGGTCAGCGCTGCCTGGGCACCCACGAGATAGTCGGACTTGGTGTCCTTGCGCGCCATCTGGCCGGGCAGGGTGACATGCTGATCCGAAAAATAGATGCGCTGCGCCACCGACAGCGAAAGGCGCTCGAAGCCTGTTTCGGCATCCATCCAGCGCGAGCTCAGACTCACCGTCAGCTGATTGGCATCTGCAATGCGGTCCCAGCCGCCGGAATAGAGGTTCTCGTCAAACGCCTGGGTGAAATTGAAGGTGGCCATGGCCGTATCGTAGACGGGGATGGTCGTCTGATCCCGGCGCGGTACCCTAAGATAGTACAGGCGCGGCTCCAGCGTCTGTATCGACGGATTGCCGAACAGATGCGTATCGCGCTCGAATGTCATGCCGGAATCCAGCGACAGTATGGGCAGCACGCGCGATTGCGATCGTGGCCCGCCCGGATAATGATTGCTGCCTGCCAGCCGCTCGACCGATGCCAGACCGAAACCGCGCCACTGGGTCGCATAATGGCTCATGTGCAGGCCCACCTTGGGTGTGATGAACCAGCCGGGGCGCACAATGGGATAGGCTACCGTCGTATAGGACGTGAGGCGTGTGCCGTCATAGGATTGATAGGGTGCCAGATCACCTGCGCCGGATGTCAGCCAGGGGTCGTACTGGTTGAAAGGATAAGCGTGCGTGCCATACTTGAAACGCGGCATATGGAAGCGCGTGACACGATTGTCGGACACCACATCGAAGCCGCCCCAGTTCCAGCGCTGGGCCCTTACGCGCAAATCGGGCAGCTTGTCATATTGCGGCAGACGATAATTTGCCGTCCTGTCCTGCAGCGTCTGATAGCGCGTCGCAACCAGCGAGGCACTGACATAGCGCGAACCCGTCCAGCTCAGCGCTGCGGTGCTGGCCAGATAGTCCGTAGTCGCCTCATTCAGCCCGATATTGGAAATATCGCGAAAATAATCATCATCGGACACACGCTGATAGAGCAGCGATCCATGCAGATTGTGACCCAGATCCTGCTCGTGCTGCGCCGAGACGAACCAGCGATTGAAACCGCGCTGCCGGTCGCTCGGGAGATAGGTGCCCGCCACCATGCCCTGATGGCGTTCACCCCGGTACCGGGCTTCGCCCCCGAGCAGCAGACCGCGCTTGCTCAGATAGCGCGGCGTGAGCGTGGCGTCGTAATTGGGCGCCAGGTTGAAGTAATACGGCAGCGAGAAATCCAGACCGCTCTTGCTCGAGGTTCCATACGTGGGCAGCAGGAAGCCGGACTTTCTTTCCTTGCGCAGGGGAAACGACAGCCAGGGCGAATACAGCAGCGGCACGTCCTTGAAATACAGGACGCCATCGCGCGCCACACCTTCGTTATCATCGAAATGAAGATCCACCCGGGGCGAGCGTATCACCCAGGCCGGTTCCGGGCAGGGGCAGCCGGTGTATTCGACATTGGTAAGCCGCATATGCGTGCGACTGAAGATCTCGGCGGCATCGGCCGAACCGCTGCCTGCGCCGGCGCCAAACCAGAAATCGGGCTGCGCCATGTAGCCCGAATCCGTCTGCAGGTTGTAATCGAAGGCGGGTCCGCGCACGATGCTGCCTTCACGCATGATCAGGCCATTGCCGCGCACACGCAACTGGCCGCTGTCCTGCTGGTATTCGATCTCGTCGCCCTTGACCACGGCATCCCGGCGGCGCACCTCGGCGGAACCTCGCAAGCTGAGCCGGCCGGCGGCATCCGCAATCACCTCGTCGGCCGACAGAAAGGCCGCCATGTCCTGATCACCACCCGGGGCATGCAGCCGCAGGGAAGGGGCCAGCACCAGACCGGCGAGCATATCGCCGCCCGCCGCCGAACCCGCCAGGGTCCAGCCCAGCGCGCCTGCTGCCAGAGTTGCCCACCAGCGCCCTCGCACGAGAATACGGCCTCCCCTCAACAATGATCTTTGGCCGGGCCTGGGCCCCGCACCGTCCGGCAAGCCGGTATTATAGATGGTTCATCTTCTTATTCGACCGCCCATGGATTCCCGTTCCCGCACCCCCACGGACCCGCGCCACCAGGCCCTGCTGCGCTGGCTGGCCGATCTGGCCCCCGAGCATGGCCTGATTCTCGAAGACATCAGCCCCGCTTCCAGCGACGCCAGTTTCCGTCGATATTATCGCCTGGCCACATGTCCCGCCACACCGCGGGGCAGCGTCATGGCCATGGATGCGCCGCCCGGGCGCGAGGACAATCCGGCATTCGTGCACATCAGCCACCTGCTTCGGCAGACCGGGCTTGCCGTGCCGCGCATACTGGCCCGGGACATGGATCAGGGCTTTCTGCTCATCGAGGATCTGGGCCGCCAGACCTACTACCATGCCATCGTCGCCGGCCTGGATGACGCACGCCTGCAGGCATTATATCGGCAGGCACTGGCCGCACTCGTACAGATGCAGGCCACGCCCGTCGATACCCTGCCGGTCTACGACCGCGAGCGACTGCTCGGGGAGCTCCAGGTCTTTGCCGAATGGTATGCCGGGCGCCACCTCGGGATGCCGCTCACGGATGACGAACAGGCCATACTGGCCGGTATTTTCTCTGCGCTGGTGGCACACAACCTGCAGGCGGCCCGCGTCTTCGTGCACCGCGACTTCCACTCGCCCAATCTCATCATTCGGGACGGTGATAACAGCAGCAACGACAGCATGCCCGGCATCATCGACTATCAGGACGCCCTTGCCGGCCCCATCACCTACGACATCGCCTCGCTCGTCATGGATGCGCGCACCACCTGGGACGAGCCGCAGCAGCTGGACTGGGCCATACGCTACTGGGAAGCCGCCCGTACGGCCGGCCTGCCCGTGGATACCGACTTTGCGCGGTTTCATGAAGCCTACGAATGGATGAGCCTGCAGCGCAACCTGCGCATCCTGGGCGTATTTGCACGCCTTGCGCATCGCGACGGCAAGCATCACTACCTGCCCCACCTGCCCCGGGTAAGCGCCTATGTGCGCCAGGTCGCCCGGCGCTATGGCATCTTCGGTCCGCTGCTGCGCATCCTGGACCGCATCGAACAGACGCCCGTCGTCAGCGGCTACACATTCTGATGCGCGCAATGATTCTGGCCGCCGGCAGGGGCGAGCGCATGCGCCCGCTGACCGACCACCTGCCCAAGCCCCTGCTGGAGGTGGGCGGCCAGCCGCTCATCGTCTGGCATCTGAAGCGTCTGGCGCGTGCAGGCTTTCGTGATGTCATCATCAATCACGCCTGGCTGGGCGCCTGCATCGAAGCCGTCCTGGGCCATGGCGGGCAGTTCGGTCTGCGCCTGCATTACTCGCCGGAAACCGAGGCGCTGGAAACCGCAGGCGGCATTGCGCGCGCCCTGCCCTTCTTCGAGAACAGGCCTTTTCTCGTCATCAACGGCGATGTCTGGTGCGACTGGGATCCGGCCGGCGCACGCCAGTGGCAGGCCACGCTCGAGCGCCGGGGCGCGCTGGCCGGCCTGCTGATGGTCAGCAACCCCGCGCACCGGCCCGACGGCGACTTCCTGCCCCTCTCCGTACCTGCCGGCCAGGCCTGGTTCCCTCTGGTCTTGCGCGCCGATGACACCCGGGCGCACACCCTGACCTTTGCCGGCATCGGTGTCTACCAGCCTGCACTCTTTGAAGGGATAGGGCCGGATACCCGTCAACCCCTGGCGCCCCTGCTGCGTCAGGCCATGACGCAGCAGGGCGTCATCGGCTGGCGCCATGAGGGCGACTGGGTCGACGTGGGAACACCCGCGCGGCTGACGGCGCTGAATACGCGTTTGTCGCAGGCGCGGCATGCAGGATACACTCTTCTGTGATCAAAGAAGACCCCAATCATGGTGGCAAGGAAAGAGGATAGTTCATGTTTGGTTCACGCAATCGCCACGTCTTCAGGCCCACAACCTACGGCACGCGACGCCGGCGACGCATCCCGCGCTGGCTGGTGCTCATGCTGTCCGGCGTCGTTCTCGGCGCAGGCGGCCTGCTGTTCCTGCAGAAAAGCTACGGCCCCACGCGTCTGACGGTCGAGCAGTCGGAACAACTGCAATTCGATCTGAACAGCGCCAATATTGAAAAACAGCGCCTGCAAACCGAGCTCAGTCGCCAGCAGCGGGAACTGAAGGAAAACGAAACGGCGCTGCAGACCCGTACCCAGGAGCTGGAAAGCATTCGCCAGCGCCTGATCGCGCAAAATGAGGATATCGAACGGTTCGCCGAGGCCATGCCGCCCGACCCGCGCAGCACTTCACCCGGCATCCGGGCAGCCAGCTTCAGCAATGCCGAAGGCGATCTTGCCTACCGTATCCTCATCATCCAGGACAAGGACAAGAGCAAGCTGTTCAAGGGCGAGATGGAACTGGTGGTCGAAGGACGCTACAGCAACGGGCGCGCCGCCCACGTCAACCTGACGCCGGTAGGCATAGCGCTGGAGCGCTACGTTCACCTGGAAGGCCGCATGCCCCTGCCCGAGCATTTCAGCGCGCGCCAGGTGACGATCAAGATCACGGCAGAAGGACAGAAAAAACTGAGTGCGACGCGTACGTTGATTGTGAGTCGGTGACGCGTACAGCAGGCTTGGAGGTTCAACTCTCAGGCAGCCTGATGAAAATCCCGACCGCCAGCAGCGTCATGTAGAAGCGAAAAGCACTGGCCTGACCGTTCCACTGCCCGGACTGCCACATCAGGAACCACTCGCCGCCAATGATCATGAAGCCCAGGTACCAGACCAGGAAACCGCTCAGGATTCCCGCCATGGCCCATTGACGGGCGCGGGCAGCGGCATCGGGTGTGGCATGCCGTGCGCGCCACAGGCGCCAGGCACCCGATCCCAGCAAGACGGCGGTCAAGACTTCGCCCGCGATGATGAGGGCGTAGGCCAGCTGCCAGAGGGCGGGCCTGGTGATGGCGCGCCAGCGCGCCGGGTGGCTGGTCTCGAAAATGTCGTCCATGGCCAGCACATGCCGGACAAAGGCGGCATTCGCCTGGGGATCGGCGAGATTGTTGAAGGCCGTGAGCGCGGCAAACAGTGCCAGGCAGGCCAGCATGACAGCCTGGGTGCAACGTATCATCCACATCTCGGGCTCCGGTTCGGCTTGGGGTGTTAGGTGCCCACACGCCGGATGCGGGACTCTTGCGGCAAGGCCATCGGGCCGTTCGCACTGCGGGTGCGCAGATAATCAGCCAGGGCATCAAGGTCCAGGCTGCCACCGCTGATGTCACGCCCTTGGCGGAACATGCTGAAGTTGTCGCCGCCGCTGCCCAGATAGCTTTGCAGGCCGACCCGGTAGTCGCGCTGCGGTTCGATGGGCGTTCCGTGCAGCTGCATGTTGCTGATGCGCTCTCCGGCAGGGCGGCTCAGGTCAAAGCTGTAGCTGAAGCCGCTGGAGACTTGCAGGATACGCGGGGAAGTGACCGTGTTGGTGCCGCTGTCAAACTGTTGCTCCAGTATCCGGCGCAGCTCGTCCCCGCTCAGGCTCATCACCATCAGTGTGTTGCCAAAGGGCTGGACGCTGTAGATCTGTCCGTAGTTCACGCTCCCTTGCGCGTCGGGCAACAGGTCGGCACGAATGCCGCCGGAGTTCAGGAAGGCCAGCTGCGCGCCGCCGCCTTCCGGGCTTTGCGTGGCGGCCAGCGTGGCATCGGCAACGATGCGACCCATCACCGATTCGCCGTTGCGGTCGAGCGTGCGCAAGGCCGGGCCGGCCAGTTCTCCCACCGGAGCCGCGGCCAGTGGGGCCACCGCCTCACGGTAGCGGGCGACCAGGGCCGCGACCTGCTCATCGGCGGCGTACACCGGAAAGTCTTGCTGCACGGGCACGCTACCGTCCGGGCCTTGCTGCGCCTGGCCTTGCACGATGTGCTGGCGTGCGCGTTTGCGCAACACGCGGCGGCTGCCGGTGTCAATGCGCAGCTCGATCTCGGTCAGCAGGCTGCCGTACAGGCCGGCACTGGTAAGCAGAAACGGCCGCTGAGGGTCGATCCGCCCATGGTCGCAGATGTAGGCGCGGTGGGTATGGCCAGAGACCACCACGTCAACCTCTGGGGACAGGCGCTGCAGGATCGGCACGATATCGCCCGACAGGCCTTCGCAGCTGTCGTCCTGCAAATCGGTGGTGGTCGCCCCGCCCTCGTGGATGAGTACCACGATCACGTCCGCACCCCGGGCACGCAGGGACGGAATCAGGGCATTGACGGTCTCGGCCTCATCGGCAAAACGCAGCCCGGCCACACCCGAGGGTCGCACCATGTTCGGCGTTTGGCGCAGCGTCAGCCCAATGAACCCCAGGCCGATGCGCACGCCATCCTGCTCGAAAAATTTCAGTCCCGTGGGCGGCAGCAGGGTGTTGCCATCCGCAGTCAGAGTGTTGGCCGCCAGATACTGGAAGCGTGCGCCGGCAAAGCGCCCGTTCAGGCGGCAGGGCACCTTGCTGGTGTACTGTTCGCAGCCGCCATGCTGCAAGCGCAGCAGCTCCTGCGCGCCCTGGTCGTACTCGTGATTGCCGGTGGCGGAAAACTCCAGCCCCATCAGGTTGAGCGCCTCAATGCTGGGCTCGTCCAGAAACATTGACGACACCATGGGTGAGGCACCCACCAGATCGCCTGCCGCCACCACCACCGAGTGCTCATGCGCGACACGCAGCCCGGCCACGGCACTGGCCAGGTGGGCCGCACCGCCGGCCGGTACAGCCACCGCTTGTCCGCTGCCATCCCTGTCCGTCACCGTAATGCCGGGCGGCTCAAGATTACCGTGGAAATCATTGAAGCCGAGCACGGCGATGTCCATCCAGGCTGAAGCGCCCGGATTGTGCATGCCGCCACAGCCCGACAAACCCAGTCCGGCTCCCAAAGCCAAGGCAAAGGCCAAGGCGGCAATTCGAAGGTGCCTTTGCTTGTGTCGCGTGCGTTGATTCAAGTTGTCTTGCCTGATGTACGGATTGAAGGAGATTTTACTTGGGAAACGCATTTCCAAGTTGCAAGCCCGGCGGCGGAAAAGAAGAGAGCCGCGTGAGACGCGGCTCTAACTTACTGATATTTCGGATTATTGTTGGTGGGTCGTGCGCGATTCGAACGCGCGACCAACGGATTAAAAGTCCGTAGCCCCCTATACAGATTGGATTTTATTGGAATCTATAACTCATTGATTTAACAACGATCACTTTCCAGACTAGTCCAAAGTTATCCATTGCCATACAATGGAAAGACGTAAACGAGACGTAAACGTACGACTAACGGACTAGGCAAATGGAACCATTCGAGATCATCAAAACACTGGCACCGGGGCGATATACCGCACTGGAAAAAGTAAACCCCGTGGGCACGCTGGAAGCCCGCCAGGACAGATCCGGGGTAACGACGTTCTACTGGCGCGGTGCGCTGAACAGAAAGACGGTACGGGTGCCCATCGGCCAGTACGACAGCCGAGCCGCCCCGCGATCCGTGAAGCCAACCCGACATGGTTACTCGATTGCAGCGGCCCGCCAGGTGGCCATCGACATTGCCAGACAGCACCAAGATAACCGCGAGCAGGGCGGCTATGAGGCCATCCGCCAGGCTGAACGTGATGCGGCCAGGCAAGCCTATGAGGCGCAGCTGGAAGCCAACGAGCAGACGCTGGAGCGCCTGCTGCTGATGTATTGCGATCACCTGGAAGCACTCGGGCGCAGCTCGCACAGTGATGCCCGCTCGATATTCACGTTGCATGTCATCGAAGCGTTCCCCAGGCTGGCAACTCGGGCGGCGGTGGAGATCGAACCAGAAGATATTGCCGACATGATGCGCCGCCTGCTCGATGCCGGGAAAGGGCGCACGGCCAACAAGCTGAGATCCTATGTGCGGGCGGCCTATGAGACGGCCAAACGCGCGCGCCTGGATGCCAGCGTGCCGGTGAAGTTCAAGGCATTCAAGATCCGCCACAACCCGGCGGCCGATACGGTGCCTGACACCGCACAGAACCGGGCAGACAAAGATCCGCTGCAACTCGATGACATGATGCGGTACTGGCGCGCCATCAAGCGAGTGCCGGGTGTGCGTGGTGCGGTGCTGCGCCTGCACCTGCTCACCGGCGGCCAGCGCATTGCCCAGCTGGTGCGCCTGCTGAGCCTGGACGTGGGCGACGGCATGATCACGCTGTTCGATGGCAAGGGCCGGCCTGGCAGTGAGCCGCGCGCGCATACTCTGCCATTGATCCCGGCTGCCAGAAAGGCGCTGGCTGAAGCGTCAAGCGGTGGGCATTACGCACTGAGCACTGACGGCGGCCAGACGCATATCAGCGCCAGCACGGTGAGCAAGTGGGCGCAGGCCATCATGGCCGATACGCTGTCGGATTTTCAGCTCAAGCAGGTGCGCAGTGGCGTAGAGACACTGCTGGCACGAATCGGCATATCACGGGAGATTCGCGGGCATTTGCAATCACACGGCGTTGCAGGCGTGCAAGCTCGACATTATGACGCCTATGATCGCGCGCCTGAGAAAGAGCAGGCATTGCAGGCGCTGTACAACGCGCTCGAGCAGCGGCCAGCGAAAGTAACCCGGATGCGGCGCAAGGTGGCGTTATGAGACAGCCCAGGCATCGCCGCGCGCGCATCAAGTACGGGTTTCCCGGCGGGCGCGATGAAATCCTGCCGCTGGTGGATCAGACTGCAACGCTGATCATCCAGTATGCGCAGATGGCAAGAAGTGAAGATCCGCAGACGCAAGCGATCGGCCAGGCGCAGATCAGGGAGATTGCCGAGTTCTGCATTGCCGGGCAATTTTACCTGGCCGATCAAAAGCCCAAAGCAAGAAGGCCGCGCGCTACCATCGACACCGACGACGGCGGTACAAGCGCAACTGCCATTATCCGTAGTCTTGCGAAGCAAAGGGATGCCCTGGGCGATTATCTCAAGCCTGCCGAGCTATGGCCGCAATACATTGCAAAACTCGACGAGCTGGGGCTGTCACCGACTGATGACAAGCTGGGCGTTACCTTTGAAGGTGGGCGCACGACAAAAGACACATTCCGAGAGCTTTTGTCCCGAACGCGACGAAAGAAAACTAAAAGCGCAACATAGCCGGGCTGCGTTTATTCGATGCAAATAATGGGTAACCATGTTCCAACAACCTATTAACGAGGTTAAAACATGGCTACCGAAACTCAAACTGTATTGCTTGACATCAACGCGGTGAAGCGCCAGATCGGCGTTCGCAGCACGCAAACGGTTTATTCAAAGATGGCAAACGAAGGGTTCCCCCAGCCCATTGCCGTAGGTATCAGAACCAAAAGATGGATTGCCGCCGAAGTTGAAAGCTGGATTCAACAACGTATAGCCGAAAGCCGCTGCTAAGGGCTAGCCATGATCGCCCCCGATCTAGCCCAGGCTGAGCAGTTCCTGCAAGCCATCGATCCCCAGGCAGACGCCTGGACGTTCCAGACTGCTGATGATCACTACGAGAAGCGCGGATATCTGGCGAAGCCGTTGCACGGCCCGCTGAGCCAGCACGCGGCCGCCCTGGAGCGCCTACAAGCCAAGGGCGCGGGCGTGTTCGTCACAATCAACGAAACCGACGGCAAAGGACGCAAAACAGAAAACATCATTCGTGTGCGTGCCGTGTATGCAGATTATGACGTTGCCGATCCGGCCCGCTTTGATTCGCTCGAGCTGCCATTGCAGCCGTCCGTTATTGTGGAATCTTCGCCTGGCAAGCATCATGTCTACTGGCTGGTGGATGATCTGGCGCTCAAGCAGTTTCAGCCGCTGCAAAAGCGCATCATTGAATTGCTGGGCACAGATGGGCAGGTGAACGATCTACCGCGCCCCATGCGACTGCCGGGGTTCTGGCATCAAAAGACATCCAAGGAAAACCCAGAGCCGCAGCCGTTCCAGACGCGGCTGGTGGAGCTGGACACCAACCGGCTGTACACCGCTGCCGAGCTGCTGGAGGCGTTCCCTGCCGTCCCTGCCAGTGAGCCGCCGGAGCGTGCCCAGACGCCCCCGCGTGTCACCGATGATCGATACGCACAGGCGGCGCTGGAGCGCGCTATAGGGGCCGTTGCCAGCAAACTAATAGGAGAGCGCAACGCCGAGCTGAACCGCCAGGCATTCGGACTGTACGGGCTTGCGAAGGCTGGCCGACTGAACGAAGCTGAAGTAACGGACGTGCTCGAGCGCGCCGCTGCCAGCACGGGGCTGGCTGAAGGTGAAATCACCGCAACCCTGGACAGCGCGCGCGGTAAAGCACGGCCGCGCTATGAGAATCTGCCAGACGCCTGGGTTAGGCCGCCGGCGGCGCAGACGGCCGCTACGCCTGAACCGCTTTACCAGGGCACGCCATTGCAGCCGGTGTCCATTGCCGATCTGCTGACAAACCCGCCGAAGCCGCCACGGTTCATCTGGGGGGAGCTGGTGCCGCGTGGCGTGGTTACGCTGTTCGCTGCGC
>Ga0265293_10002721_pt1 | contig 34506 bp, 23 predicted proteins | sample Munlanlewell138R_FD_192505 | JGI IMG/M metagenome (GOLD analysis project Ga0265293, IMG submission 192505) | Leachate microbial communities from a municipal landfill in Southern Ontario, Canada - Leachate well 138R | ecosystem: Engineered > Solid waste > Landfill > Unclassified | place: Canada... | reverse complement strand
TATAGATATGTTCATCCTTCACTCACGAAATATACGCTTTTTCAAAGCGTTATGAAAAACCATCCGTTTTTCAAACTTTTCCTTGTCTACAACCCGAGGCAAGCCTCGGGGAATTCTTTAGATTAAAAACGATTGCCAAACGATTGATACGTGAACTTGAACGTAATTTTAATGAACAACAACGTGCTTTTTATCAGCCAACGATGGATTTATACACAAAAGTTGTTAACCAAAAACGCGGAGATAAGAATAAAATTTACAGTATTCACAAACCTTTTACCCAATGCATTGCCAAAGGAAAAGCCCATAAACAGTACGAGTTTGGCAACAAAGTAGGGCTTGTAACCACGGCTAACAAAGGACAGAAAATTATTCTTGGAATTAAAGCTTTTTTGCAAACCCCATACGACGGTCATACTATTGAGCCGCTTTTGGAACAAATGCAAGCAAACGGTCAGAAACTTCCAAAAGAGCTCGTTTATGATCGAGGCGGAAGAGGAAAATCGGAAATAATGGGTGTGAAAATATCCATTCCCAAAACGCCAAGAAAAAAAGATACTGCTTACCAAAAGCAAGCAAAGCGTAAGAAATTCAGAACCAGAGCAGCAATAGAGCCTATCATCGGACATTTGAAAACCGATTTTAGGCTGGCTCAAAATTACTTTATGGGTGAATCAGGGCCACAAATCAACGCTTTATTATCAGCAACCGCTTGGAACTTGAAGAAAATGATGGAAATATTGAAACAAAAAATTATTTTCTTTTTGTATCAGCTAAAATTATTTTTATTTTATAATTGTTTCAACGAAAATAAATTAGATATTGGGGTTGTTAAGGAGTGACTAAATATAATTTTGTTATACACTGAACATTTTTACAATATAAATTTAAATAGGCTCTTAGTATTTCTCTATTTTAGCAAAATGAATCGCAGCAGAATGTTCACCTGAAAATATATTAACCAAGATTTCAAATGAGACGCTATCCAATAAAATTCGTTCCCATCACCAAATACAGAATCTGGGGCGGCGATAAATTAAACCGGGTTGTTCCCGAAAAGCTTCAAATGGACAGATTGGGAGAAATCTGGAGCATCTCAGGCGTAGAAGGAGATTTGAGTGTGGTGGAAAACGGCGAATTGAAAGGCAGAAACCTGAAAGAAATCTTAGAAGAATACAAAGAAAAATTGGTTGGAAAAGAAGTTTGGGAGAAATTCGGAAATGAATTTCCCTTGCTGATTAAATTCATTGATGCCGCCGATGATTTGTCCGTTCAGGTTCATCCGAATGATGAATTGGCTCAGAAAAAACACAATTCCTTCGGAAAATCTGAAATGTGGTACATCATGGAGGCCGAAAAAAATGCAGCACTGACCATCGGTCTGAAAGAAGGAATTACAAAAAATGATTACCAAGAACATCTGACAGCAGAAAACCTTGAAAAAATCCTGAACCAAGTCAAAGTTCAAAAAGGAGATGCGGTTTATATTCCCGCCGGCAGGGTGCACGCCATCGGTGCCGGAATTGTGTTGGCCGAAATTCAGCAGACATCCGACATCACCTACCGCATTTATGATTACAACCGCATCGACAAAGACGGAAAAAAAAGAGAACTGCACACAGAATCCGCTTTGGAGGCCATTGATTTCAAGCCGATTGGCAAACCCATACGCGATTATGATAAAACTGAAAACCGATTCAATCCTTTGATTCGTTCTCCCTATTTCGAAACCCGGATTTTCACAGGAAATCAGGAGATTCAAATCAAAAACAACAACGAAATGCGGATTTACTGTTGTGTCGGTGGGAAATCAGTTTTTTGGAATGAAGACAACCCAACAGAACTGATGAAATTTCAAAGCCTGATGATTCCTGCGAATTTGCATGCTTATAAAATCATTCCTGAAAACAATTGTGTGCTGTTAGAAGTTAGGATGCCACAATAAATATTTACAACATCTTGAGATTTCCCACTTCTAAATCGGTCAATTTTCTCCACTTCCCGCGTTCCAGATTTTTTTTGGTCAATCCCGCAAAATAAACCCGGTCAAGGGCTTCCACCTTATAGCCTAATTTTTCGAAAATCCTTCTGACCACATGGTTCCAGCCAATATGAATTTCAATACCCACTTCATTTTTGGGTGCTTTCTCGATATAGGAAATATTGTCCACCACGGCAATTCCTTCCGGAATCAGCCGCACGCCTTTTCGGACTTCCTCCATATCTACATGGGAGAAATTCCGGTCTAATTTGACATGGTAAATCTTTTTGACCGTGTGGCTGGGATGTGTAAGTTTTTTGGTCAGATGTCCGTCATTGGTAAAAAGCAGCAAACCCGTCGTGGCACGATCCAAACGACCAACCGGAAAGACACGCGCAGTCGTGGCATTTTCGATAAGATCCATCACGGTTCTACGGTTTCTTTCATCCTTTGTGGTCGTAATAAAACCTTTGGGTTTATTGAGCAGGATATACACATTTTTTTCGGCAGTGATTCTCTTTCCGTCAAATTTCACTTCATCGCCGGATTGCACTTTATACCCCAATTCAGTGATGACCACGCCATTGACTTCCGCCAATCCGGATTCAATAAAGACATCGGCTTCTCTGCGCGAACAAATTCCGGCATTGGCGATGTACTTATTTAGCCGAATGGTTCCATCGTCCGGTTTTTCTGCTTTCAGTTTCCTCGGGAAAAAGGGCCTGTCCGATTTTCTCAGATTCTGTCCTGCTTTCTTTTCGCCGAATTTCTTTTCGCCCGGCTTCTTGAATGCTGGTTTCTTATTGCCGGATTTTTCATTTTCAGATTTACCGTTGCCGGGTTTTCTACCGGATGACCGGGGTCTTTCTTCGCCTCTTTTCATGATGGATGATTTAATTTACCTTTTAAATAAGGTTTTGCAAATTTAAGGGATTCAAGTCAATGAATACCATATTCAGGATGCCTAAACCAATTAATAATTTAAATACGAAATAAAGCATTTTATAAGTGGTTTTGGAATTGCTTCGCCAAAGCGGGGACAACAACAGGAGCATCAATCCGGCCGTGAAAATGAAAAAATATTTCATGTAGCCGGTCGCACTGCTGTGCCAAAGATAAAGTGAGAGTACAGTCGCCGTCAAAATCAGGATGGTAAGGATTCTTTTGGTCGTTTTTTCACCGTAAGTGACGGGCAGCGTATTGTAATTGTAAATCGTATCTGCCGTCGAAGAAGTCAAGTCTTTGATGATATCCGTAATCAACAAGAGCAAAATCAGGAATCCGGCATAATAAAAAATGATTTTCGCAAAATTTTCATAGTAGAGAAACAAGGCAAAAAACGGCAAGACCATTAAAATTACCGAATATAAATTATTGAGCCACACAATCTTATTCACTTTATGCGAATAAAACCAAACCATGAACTGATAAATCAGGAAAAACATCCATACCCGCCATGAAACCATATAAGCCGCCATCAGTGCCAGCGCGTTCAACATCAAATAGGTTTTCAATTTAAATCCCTGTGATACAAACCTTTCAATATAGTTCTGCAAGGGTCTTTGGATGGTGTCTTTTTCCAAATCGTAGAAATTATTGATGATGTATCCGGCGGCCGCACTCAACAAGGAAGCTGCGATAATCAAATTCAGGTTTTTGTCCAACAGGATTTTCAGATGATTCAGACTGTGATTGAAGACAAAAAGACTGGCCATGTATTGTGCAAATGCGAGCATGGCAATGTTGTAACCTCTGATCACTGTAAACAATGCCAGAATTTTGATAAACAGTTTTTGCGGATTCATTTCCCTCATTGCACGGGGATTAGTCGATTATTACCACAAGGACAGTTGTATCAGCTTAAAACCGATAGATGATTTCAGTTTCAAAATCTTTCAGATGGGACTTAGCTTGTTCATAGTCTTTGGTAAAGCCCAAAATATAGCCACCTCCGCCAGAACCACAAAGTTTCAGATAGTAGGCATTGGTTTGTATGCCGTACTGCCAGGCATCTAACAATCTTTGGGGAATCATGGGTTTAAAATTCAGAAAAGCCCAAGTAGAAAGTTTTTTGAGATTGGTGAAAAGCGGATTCAAATCCCCTTTTACAAATGCGTCAATGCAGGCATTGTTGTATTTGATAAACTCTTCCTTCAAAGTATTTCTAAATCCTTCGTGTTTCAATTTCTCAAAGAAAATCTGTACCATGGGTGCAGTTTCTCCCGGAGTACCGGAATTGACTAAGAATATCGCTCCCTTCCCTGCCTTTTGTTCGGGGATACCAACCGTGGAAATATCGGAATGTGAATTAATCAGCAAAGGCAAATTCAGATAACAAATCAGTGGGTCTATGCCTGAACTTTTTCCGTGAAAGAAAGATTCCATTTTGGAGAAAATTTCCTTCAGCGTCCTGATGTCTTTTTTGGTTTGTTTTCGGTTTGAAAACTCAATCTTATCAACGGCATAACGCTCGTAAACCGCTGCCACCAATGCGCCGGAACTGCCAACGCCGTAACCCTGCGGAATGGTAGAATCAAAATACATCCCGGCTTCTGTGTCCGCATCCAAAAGTTCAAAATCAAATTCATCGGAGAAGTTTTCTTTCAGATAAGCCGTGAATTTTCGGATGCTTTTATTGGAAATTTCCCCCTTGATACCTTTCCCGAATTTCAAGCTTCCTTTGTAGGTATTATAGGGAATTGTCAATCCTTTGGAATCCTCAATAATCCCGTATTCTCCGAAAAGAAGGATTTTGGCATAAAACAAAGGATTTCTCATAATCAGGGTTTTCGCTGCAAAATTAAGGATTTAATTTGGGTTATCGAAAAAAATTACACCTTCATTAGCCTATCACGTAAACAAATACCATTTCACGCCAATCTGAATTTTAAAATCCCTGAAAGGCACAAATGGCGCACTGTAATAATTCCTTTGACTCCATAAAGCATTGAAGTGTTCGGCTTCCAAATAGATTCGCATTCTGTCCACTTTGATGTTAAAAAAGAAATCCAGCATAGGGAAACCGCCGATTTCCTGAATTCCGAATTCGGGATTATCCCTTAGAATCATGAATTCATTGAGTACCGGAAAGAATTCCCGGGATTTGAATTTTGTGAAATAACTTGCCGTAAACCCAATTTGAAGCTCCGCTTTCTGATCAAATACTTTGTCCTGCCAGAACAGCGATGCCCTTCCAAAGAATTCAGGCAAAGGAAGATAAGCAGGGTTTTCAAAAACTTTTTGATACTGGGCCATCGTTTGCAAATGGAAATGACGGTAACGAATTTGATGATCAATCATGACCTGAAACAGCGAAATATTATTATCCATTTGTTTCGGTCTGAAATCGGAACCGACAAACACATAATTTTCGATATTGTAAACCGAAGCTTGTACTTTGGTGGCTAATTTTTCCAAATCCAATTTTCCGTACAGTTTTCTTGTATTCACATTTTCAAAACTGAAATTGTAATAATTGAAATCCTTGTAAAAACTCTGGTTGTAAAACAGGTTCAGAGAAGGAAAAGAAGACGTTAACAAAGCCCCGCCAGCGATATGATAGCCTTCAATGGGCTGAATATCCAATTCAGGATTCAGGAAATACTGGTTTTGGAAGATTTTGCCGGACTTAAATTCCGCATTGGCGGTCAGCTTTATCTTTTCGTTCCAGTCAAAATAAAGCCTTCCTACAACACCTAACAGGTTATCTTCCATTCCTTCCGGGATGTTGACTAAGCTTTGTACGAAAGCAGTGTCGGAATAAAGTTTTAAATTTTCATAGCGCAAACCCGCCTCCAATAAAATCCTTTCATTCCAGTTAAATTCCACGGAAGAAGTATTGCGAAGGATTTCCAAGTTCTTCTGATTGGCTCTGTTTAATTCTGGAAAGACCGGACTTTCGTAATAATTTTCTGCCTGAGATTCTGAATAACTGTATTTCTGTTTTTCGTAAGTGAAAACATTCTTCAGCAGTACCGGTCTTTTGATTTCGACTGAATCATTTTTATTTCCACCAAACAGACCATAGCTCAACCCCAGATGAAAACGCCGGGAACCGTAATTGGAAATGGCATTGTTCAAATTTACATCAATGTTTTGCCGATTGGTGGTTCGCAGGCTGTCATCCAGCACAAATTGGTTCAAATCGCGAATTCCCGCATTCTCACGATTGTCAATTCGCTGCGAAGCATAGTGGCTCCAGAATTTCAAACGTTCATTTTTGGAATGATGGCTGAGTGTGGCCACAAAAGCATTGTTGACAGCCAGACTGTTTTTGTACAATCCCTGCGAACGCAATCCCCGGTAGCGAACCGAATAATTCCAGAATTTATTCAAGTTGTGTGCAAATGTGGTGGACAGATATTGCCCTTCCTTGACGCCATTGTTGAAAATAAATTCGGTCATCGGAGTTTTCACATCATAATACCTGATGTCCTTCGGATACAGATAATTGAAGGATTTTCCCGCAGGCAGCAATTCCAACCTGAAAGGCTCTTCCCGGTAGGTCAATGGATTAAAAGTCTGCCCGACATTGGGAAAGGGCATTTTCCCAAAAGCATCTTTTTCAGAGAAATTTTGATTGTAAAGACTTTGGATATGAAGCACCGTATCAATGATTGTTTTTTGTGTGTCAAATTCACGCCAAAAAGTATAATCCGCAATTACGGGGGTATGGATTTGGAGACTGTCATTGGCCGGCTCTCTTTTTCCAAAATCTTTGAGGGAATCCTGAATGACATTCAATTCCCGATTGCCGGTAACAATCTGTGCCTGTATGGTCAGATGGCTACAAATAAATATCAATAGAATTAGAATCCGGTTCATCAGCACTTTCAATCCGGCAAATTTAAAGTAAAAATAACGGCAAAAAAAAGCCCGCAGATGCGGGCTTCAAATTTTATGAATTTCTTATTACCATCCTGGGTTTTGAACCACCAGTGAATTCAGGTTGATTTCAGCAAACGGAATAGGCATTACGAACAATCTGTCTGTAGGCTGAACTTCACAGTTAGCTACACAGTTCGTTGTTTTAATAATTGGAAGTGAGTTTCTCTTCAAATCATTATAACGCTGTCCTTCGCCCATAAATTCAATTTGTTTTTCTTTAAGAATATCATTCAGGATATTGTTTCCAGTATAGGTATGACTTCCTCTCAAAGCTGAAAATGCATTTAATTCCTGCAAAGCCAAAGAGGTTTGTCCTGTTTTTGCCAGAGCCTCCATTCTGATAAATTTAGCTTCTGTCATACGGAAAACTTTAATGTTTTGGGTAAATGGCCCTTCGCTATTGGTTCTTTGCCATTTTTTAATAAAGTTACCTCTTGGCTCATCAGAGGTTGGCCCCTGACCATCCCATAGCGCATTTCGGATATCTCCTGTTGCAAATGAGTCTTTGAAGGAATCACGATAAAGGATACTTCTGTGTTGACCAGTTCTTGCATAAAAAGCTCCTAAGTGTGCATTTACAGATAAATTAAATGTAACATCCTGAGGGATTTCCCAAACAGTCTCAATTTTATTTTCCTGGTCTGCAACATTATCGGCAGATGTAAAATATGCTATATATTCTTCTTCATCATTGATAAAGCCATAAGCAGCCGGAGATTCAAAAATCACTTTATTGGCATATTCCAAAGCTAATTGTGAATTACCTCCTTTGTTATCCTTTCCTCCCATGTAAAGATGTACTTTGGCTAAAAGGAAATTTGCCGCAGTTTTGGTTAAAATATATTTGCCTTCTCCTGTTTCAGGTGCATTTGCAGCTCCGTAAGTCAAATCATCAATAATCGCTGCGAATGATTCAGCAAGTGTTGATCTTGGCAACAAGGTATTTGGATCGTAAAGTACATTATTAATTATGATACCATACTGTGAATCCAATCCCAAATCAGGTGAAGGGGAGAAATATTGTACCAAAGAATAATAAGCCAAACCTCGCAAGATGCGCGCTTGTGCTTTGATTTCACGCACTTCTTGAGTAGTTTCATATTCCGGTTCAAGCTGGGTATTGATGACCAGATTCGCTTCTCTTACCAATCTGTACAAACCAGCCCAAATATCTGCAGGTTCCCCTGAAGCGTCTGTCCATGTCATAGCACTCAGTCCGGTGAAATATCCATCATTGGTGGAACTGATAAAAGCATTGTCAGAAATCAGCTCACCATACACATTCATATTGGTTCCGAAGGTAGTTGTAGTCGCTGAGTTGGCATAAGCATTGTTTAATGCTTTTTGCAAATCCTCAGGAGTTTGAATACCTCCTTCAAGCATGTTATCGATTTCGGGTTTAACATCCAGTCTGTCATCCGTACAAGAATTCAGAATCAATGTCAGTCCGAAAAGGATTGCTATAAATTTGTTAATTTTATTTAGTTTCATAATCTATATATTAAAAATCAATTGATACACCAAAAGAAATACTCTTCATGATTGGGGAAGTATAGTCGTATAAACCTTTGCCTGCCCAATTCTGTCCATACTCATTAGATGATGATTCCGGGTCAAAAGTTAATTTTTTGTCCTGAACCCAAGTCCATAAGTTAACACCTCTTACGTAAACAGTAAGGTTATCAATTCCAGTTGCTTTTTTGAACATATCACCAAAGCTATAAGCTAATTTCACATCTTTCAATCGGATATGATCTCCGTCTCTCAATCTTCTGGTAGAGAAGTTTCTTGAAAGATTGGCATTCGCATTTGCCTGAATTGGCTCAGAAGCATTTGGATTATCAGGCGTCCATGCATCATACAACATTTCCGCAGTCTGATTGTAGTTCAAAGACCATCCGTCGTTGTTGATATAAGTCTGCCATCTGTTGTGTACTTTAAATTTCCACTGACTTGTAAAATATAGGCTCAAACTCCAGTTTTTATAAACGAAATCAGATCTCAAACTAGCCATATATTTCGGGAAATTGGTATAACCCATATAATAACGCTCAGCTTCGGTAATGTCTTCAGTCGTTGTGGTTTCGGTTTCATCCATGTACCACATTGGAGCCCCGGTTTCAGGATTTACACCAGCCCAACCATAAGTGAAATATTCACCGAACAATTGTCCTTCAGCGAGGGCACGTCCTTCATTAAGCAATTGAACTTCCGGATCATACAATTCAACAATAGTATTCTTATTGGTAGAGAAGTTAGCGTCCAAACTCCATCTGAAATGATTGGTTCTCACCGGAGTCGCACTCAGACTTACTTCAAAACCTTCGTTTTTGATTTTACCAACATTATAAATAGTTGATTGACTACCGTTAGATGCCGCAATTGGTCTTGACATCAGAGCGTCAACAGTATTTTTGTCATAGTAATCTACTGAAAATTGAAGTCTGTCGTTGAAGAATCCTAAATCAATCCCAATACCCAATTGTTTGGAATTTTCCCACTTCATAGAAGGATTACCTAATGACCCCAAACCAAGCGTTGGCCCCCATGCACTGCTGCCTGGTGCTAATGTAGCATAACTTGCATAAGAGTTCACGTAGTTATCCGCAAATGGAATATTTCCGATTTCACCGTAGTTGGCACGCAATACAAAAGTACTGACTGCATCCAACCAAAAACTTTCTTTGGCAACATTCCAACTACCGCCAACTGACCAAAAAATACCTGAGCGGGTTTCAGCTCCCAATACAGAGTTAGCGTCTCTTCTGAGCTGACCGGTAAGGGTATATTTTTCATCTAAGGTATAGTTCAATCTTCCAAAGTAAGAAGTTTGTGTCCATTTATATTTATCTTCACCTGAACCAACGGTTTCTACGTCAGCAAAATTTAAGAAAGGTTTTGGTTCTGACAACTGACTACCGCTACCCCAGAACAGTTTATAGTTATGCTCTTGGTATTCCATACCGGCATATACTTCTAAATTATGTCTATCTGCGATGATATTACGATAACTTACTGAGTTTGTCCAGTTCCAGTCAAATGTTCCGGTATTAGCAACAGTTACAACACCGCCATAATTTTTACCATCTCCCACACTTGGATCCCAATATTCCTTTTCATTGTTTACCTGATAAATTCCTCCAACCAAAGAGTTAGCATACAAATTTTTAGCAAACTGCCATTCTGCATTCGCAGAAGTTACAAAGGATTGTATAGAACCTCTGCCAAAGTCTTTTTCCAAAATACCAATTGGGTTGAAAAACTCATTACCTGGACCTAAGACTTCTTGATTGAGAGTTCCATCATCGTTGTAAGCTGGATAAATCGGCAGCAAATACCAGTTGGTTAACCATGGATTTCTAAAAGATCCCGCATCATATACACCGGTATTTTCAACATCGGTAAAGTTCAAATTCACACCGATTTTAAATTTATCGTCAATTCTGTGGTCTATTGAAGTATTGATACTGTATCTGTCAAAATTACTATTCAACAACAATGACTGGTTTTTATAATAAGCACCTCCAAAACGGAAGGAAGTATTTTCACCACCACCTGTTATAGAGAAATTATAAGTTTTTACAGTTGCCTGACTTCTTTGAACCACTTTTTGCCAGTCTTCGTTGGTCACTCCATCCCAGCCCTTTAGATCTTTAAATGCAGCAATGGCTTCTTCTAAGGAAGAATAATTCGGGTTAACTCCCCATCCAACTTCAGGACCATTTTGATTGTACATAGCCATTCCACCCCATCTGATAAACTCATCGGATGACATCCAATTTTGCTTGTCATAGGCAATGCTTTGAACTGCCATATCCGTTGCAAAATTGAATCTGGTTTTCTGATTGTATTTACCTTTTTTGGTAGTAACTACAATTACCCCATTCGCACCTCTTGAACCGTACAATGCAGTTCCTGATGCGTCTTTCAAAACAGTAACTGATTCTATTGAGTTAGGGTCAATTGCGGCAAGCGGATTCCAGCTTTCCAAGATAGCTCCGGTATCCTGCCCCTTACCAACTACCACACCATCAATTACATACAACGGGTTTGGGGTACCCATAATTGAGCCAACCCCACGAATTGCGATGATGGTTTGAGAACCCGGATCCCCACTATTTTGGGAAAAAGTCAAACCTGCAACACGCCCGTTCAGTACCTCATCGATAGATGCAACAGGTGTTAGTTCAAAGTCCTCTTTTCTGACCACATCATAGGCACCGACTTTCTGAGCAGGATCAATTGGAATACCTCCAACCAATTCAATCTTTTCCAAGGTTACCGCACTCATATTCATTGTTCCCATATTCAATCGGGTAACTTTGAAATCTTTGGCGACACCCATCATGTCGGTTACTGTCAATACATCACCCACCTGTGCATCGATAGAGAACCTACCGTCCTCATCGGTATAAGTGGACTGATCTCCTCCTCTCACAGCTACCTCGGCATCCTGTACGGGACCGAAGTCATCCTGAACAGCACCTGTAACCTGAGCAAAAATCACCTGTCCCACAAAGAACAGGATGAGTGCACTAAAAAATGCAAATTTTGTCCTCATATTTAAATTTTTATAACATTAACTGCGCAAAATTGTAACATTTTATTAAGATATCCAAATCTTTTTTAAAATTAACCCTCTTGTTTTTTCTTAAAATTTCACTCCGGCTGTGCGGTTTAATGAAAAAAGCCGCAATCAAATTTGCGGCTTTTTATTGGTTTATTTTACGAATGTTTTAACTTTTTCTTTACCTCAACGGTTTCATAAGCTTCGATGATATCTCCTACCTGAATGTCATTAAAGTTTTGGATGTTCAATCCGCATTCATAGCCTTTGGAAACTTCTTTCACATCATCTTTGAATCGTTTCAAGCTGGCTAATTCACCATCATGGATTACAACACCGTCACGTATCAGTCTGATTTTTGAATTTCGGTTGACTTTTCCATCTAATACCATACATCCGGCGATGGTTCCCACTTTTGAGACTTTGAAGGTTTCACGGACTTCGATGTTTCCGGTAATTTGTTCTTTCAGCTCCGGCGAAAGCATTCCTTCCATGGCTTCTTTCACATCATCGATGGCATCATAAATAATGGAATAGTTTCTAATTTCAATTTGCTCTCTTTCAGCAATTTCTTTTGCTGAAGCTCCGGGTCTCACGTTGAACCCGATGATAACCGCATCTGAAGCGCTTGCCAAAAGCACATCGGATTCAGTAACCGGTCCTACACCTTTATATAGTATATTGATATGAATTGCTTCTGTCGATAATCTCTCGAGAGAATCCGTCAATGCTTCTACGGAACCATCCACGTCTCCTTTGAGAATGATATTCAATTCTTTGAAATCTCCGAGTGCGATTCTTCGTCCGATTTCATCCAAAGTAATATGCTTCTGAGTTCTAATAGCCATTTCCCTGTTGAGCTGTTCTCTTCGGGTAGCCAATTGTTTGGCTTCATGTTCATCGGCAAATACTTTAAATCGATCGCCCGCAGTCGGTGCACCGTTCAAACCAAGGATGGTAACAGGGGTTGATGGGCCTGCCTCGTTGATGCGCTTTCCTCTCTCATCCAGCATCGCACGTACTTTGCCGTGATGACTGCCCGCAACTACATAATCGCCGATGTGCAATGTGCCGTTCTGAACCAAAACTGTAGTAACATATCCTCTTCCTTTGTCTAAAGCTGCTTCCACTACTGTTCCGGTTGAAAGTCTTTTGGGATTGGCTTTTAATTCCAAAATTTCGGCCTGCAACAATACTTTTTCTAAAAGCTCTTCTACATTCAGTCCTTTTTTGGCTGAAATATCTTCTGATTGAATATTACCCCCCCAGTCTTCTACCAGAAGATTCATACCCGCCAATTGTTCCTTAACTTTTTCAGGATTCGCAGCCGGTTTGTCAATTTTATTGATTGCAAAAACGATTGGCACATCCGCTGCCTGCGCATGACTGATGGCCTCGCGGGTTTGCGGCATTACCTGATCGTCCGCTGCAATCACAATGATTGCGATATCCGTAACTTGCGCTCCTCTTGCCCGCATGGCGGTAAAGGCTTCGTGTCCGGGAGTATCCAGAAAAGTGATACGCTGTCCGTTTTTCAATTCCACGTTGTATGCCCCGATATGCTGTGTAATCCCTCCGGATTCTCCGGCTATCACATTGGCTTCCCGGATATAGTCAAGCAAAGAAGTTTTCCCGTGATCCACGTGTCCCATGACGGTAACGATCGGGGCGCGAGGCAACAAATCTTCGGGTGCATCTTCTTCTTCCTCAATGATTTCCAATTCTTCTTCCGCATCACTGAAAACAACATCATACCCAAAATCGTCAGCCACCAACTGAATGGTATCGGCTTCCAAACGCTGATTCATGGTTACCATGATGCCAAGCGACATACAAGCTGAAATCACCTCCGTTACAGCCACATTCATCAGCGCAGCTAATTCACTCACTGATATGAATTCCGTTACCCGAAGTGTTCTGTCTTGCTCTTGGGCATCTAATTCTTGTGCTTCTAATTCTCTTCTTTCTTTTCTTCGTTCTCTTCTGTGTTTTGAAGCTTTGGATTTGGTTTTACCGGTTAGTTTTTCAAGAGTTTCTTTGATTTGTTTTGAAACTTCTTCTTCGGTCAGTTCTACCGGTTTTCTTTTGACCGGTTTTCCTTTGCGATCTCTTTGATTCTGACCGGAAGATTTATTGTCACTGCCAGAAGATTTACTGTCATTCAATTTTACATCCTTGCGAATGCGTTTTCTTTTCTTTTTATTTTCCTGCTCTTTTTTAGTTCTTTCCTTTCTTTCTTTGGCTAATTTTTTATCCTTGTCAAATTCGGATAAATCCAGTTTTTCTCCTGTGAAATTCGGACCTTCTAATTTTTGATAAACCGTTTCAATTTTCTTCGATTCTTCCGGCGCAGCTTCTTCAACCTCTTTTTTAATTGGTTTTTTTGGTTCAACTACTTTGGGTTCCTGTTTTTTAATGGCAGGCTGAATCGTTTCTTTAGCTTTGGGTTCTTCTTTCTTTTCGGGTTTTTCCGATTTGACTGTTTCAGGTTTGACGGGTTCCGGTTCTTCGGCTACTTTTTTCTTTGGCAAATTAAATTTATCCAAATCAATTTTCCCAACTGTTTTCGGACCTTCGAGTTCAATTTTTCCGCTAATGATTACATCAGGCTTCGGGGTTTCCTCTACTTTCTTGACTTCTTCTACCGGTTTCTCAGGCTCGGGTTTGGGCTGTTCTTCGACAGGCTGCGGTTTTTCCGGCTTTCTGATTTCCTCTGCCTTTTTGGGAGTTTCCGGCTTTTTTTCAGGAATCTTGTTGATGATTACCTCTTCAGAAGCGGCTTTTTGTTTTGCATCGGACTGAAATTCCTTAATCAATATTTCGTAAGTTTTCTGGTCGATTTTTGTGTTGGGAGTACGTTCGACTTCAATACCTTTTTCCCCCAAAAAATCAACTGCGCGATCTATTGAAATGTTTAACTCCTTCAGAACTTTATTTAATCTTATGCTTACCGACATATATTGATTTGGATTTTCAGGTTGCAAATGTACAAATTCTATATTTAGTGGCTTTTACGTTTTTGGATTAGTCTTCTAATTCTTCTTTCAACACTTGAATTACACTGTGAACCGTTTCTTCTTCCAAATCGGTTCGCCTAATCAGTTCATTGATATCTACTTCCAGCACACTTCTGGCGGTATCCAGACCGATTTTCTTGAATGCTTCAATCACCCAATCATCGATTTCGTCGCTGAATTCCGTCAATTCCACGTCTTCCTCATCGGTGTCACTGAACACATCGATTTCCATACCGACCAATCGACCGGCCAAACGGACATTGTAACCGCCTTTTCCGATGGCTTTGGAAACTTCTTCTTTGTTGACATAAACTCTGATGTTGCTGTTTTCTTCGTCAATTTCCATTCTGGAAATCTTGGCGGGACTCAATGCCCTGGAAACATACAACTGAAGATTGTTGGTATAATTGATGACATCAATGTTTTCATTTCTCAATTCTCGGACTATGGAGTGGATTCTCGAACCTTTCATTCCGACACAGGCACCCACCGGATCAATACGGTCATCGTAAGACTCCACAGCTACTTTCGCTTTTTCCCCTGGAATTCTGACAACTCCTCGGATGGTAATCAGACCATCAAAAATTTCAGGAATTTCCTGTTCAAAAAGTTTTTCCAAAAATTTTGGAGAAGTCCGCGACAACATAATCTGCGGGCGAACACCTCTTAATTTCACTTCATCCACAACGGCACGAACGGTTTCACCTTTTCTAAAAAAATCGGATGGAATCTGATTTTCTCTGGGCAAAATCATTTCATTTTGTTCATCATCCATGACAATGATGTGTTTTTGACGGATGTGATGTACTTCTCCGGAAACGATTTCTCCTTCCATTTCTTTGAAACGTTCATACAAGTTGGCGTTGTCGTGCTCCTGAATTTTGGATTGCAAACTTTGTTTCAGGGAAAGAATAGCTCTTCTTCCCAAATCCTCAATCGCCACAGATTCAGAAACTTCTTCTCCCACCTCAAAGTCGGGTTCAATTCGTCTGGCTTCGGTCAAAGAGATCTCAGCACCTTCATCTTCTAACGCATCATCTTCCACCACAATCCGATTGTGCCAGATTTCAAGGTCACCCTTGTCAGGATTGACGATGATATCAAAATTATCTTCGGAACCGAATTTCTTTTTCAATACACCAGTCAGTGCTTCTTCCAATATCGCCATCAGGGTGATGCGGTCGATATTTTTCTCGTCCTTAAAATCTCCGAATGATTCAATTAATTTAAGATTATCCATTTTTAATCTTTTTTAAAAAGTAATTTTAACTACTGCTTTTTTTATATTATCGTATTCTATTCGCTCTTTCTTTTCAACGGTTATTTTTCCTTTACCCGTTGGTTTGGACTCCTTGACTGTATAAGTCAGTACAACGCCGTTTTCATCTGCCGATTCTATTTTTCCTTCAATATCTTTCGTTTCATCGTTTTTAGTCACTTTCAGTGTCCGACCGATATTTTTTATATATTGTCGGGGCATAATCAGCGGATTCCCAACACCTGGGGAAGAAACTTTCAAAGAAAAATCAACTTCATCCCGATTGAGATTGTGTTCAACATGGCGGCTAACCCGCACGGCTTCTTCCATTTTCAAACCTTCATCCTCATCGATAAGAATCTCAATAGAATTATCGGTTGAAATATTCAGGCTGACCAAAAACATCGCCGGATTCTCCGCAATGGCTTCTTCTGTCAGTTTTTTGATGTATTCCTTATCCATATTAATTAAAAAAGAGAGCTAAAAAGGCTCTCTTTTATTTTCATTATCCCTAAAAGCGGTGCAAATATACAACAAGTTTTTGAATTGATGGTAATTAGCATTATTTTTTTGATTGCAGGAAGAATTCTTTTCATGCGCAGCAAAAGCAATATCGCAAAACAAAAATACAATTTCTGTTTTGGAAAAATCCTTAGGATAATTTTACGTACTTTTGCTTGCCTAAAAAATTGAACTATGTTTCAGATTGGCAATACGCTCGTTTCGGATGAAATTTTTTCTGAAGAATTCATCTGTAATCTCACCAAATGCAAAGGCATCTGTTGCGTAGAAGGCGATTCGGGCGCCCCATTGGACGATGATGAATTGTCCGTTCTGGATGATATTTTTGAAGAAATCAAACCCTATCTGCGACCTGAAGGCATTGAAGCCATTGAAAAACAAGGGAAATACGTCCGGGATTCGGATGGTGAATGGACTACGCCTTTGGTCAACGGCAGGGAATGTGCGTATGTGATTTTCGACAAAAACGGGGTGACCAAATGCGGGATTGAAAAAGCTTGGGAAGAAGGTGCCACCGAATTCCGAAAACCGATTTCTTGTCATCTTTACCCTGTCCGACTTAGGGATTATGAGGAATTCACGGCGGTCAATTATCACCGCTGGGAGATTTGTTCAGACGCCTGTGCATTAGGCAAAGAACTGGGTGTCAATGTCGCACATTTCCTGAAAGACGCTTTGATCCGTAAGTTCGGACAGGATTGGTATGAAGATTTGATGCAATGTGAAAAAGAATATCTGAAGACGAATAATAAAGATTAAAAAAATACAAGCAAAATATGGCAAAAAACAGAAGCAGAGCAAGAGAATCCACCTCCGATATCGACCGATTGTACATCAGTATGCGACACATGTCAAACCGAGACACTTACCGTCCGTCAGGACGTACCGGCGATATGATTCGGAATTTCCTGCTCAAACTCAATCCGGAAATTTACGGCTCCATGACCGATCCGGAAAAAGTCGAATTGAAAGGCTTGTTTTATGTATTGGACAGGCTTCCGGAGGGAATTACTGAAACACCTTATGTACATTTTACTTCCAACGAAGGCGTTGATTTTTCTAAATTCTCCCCCATCATTCCGCTCAAAAGAAGAAGAATTTGTTATCGGGTGAATGCAGAGCAAATGAACATTGAAGTGACGCGCGGACGGTCGGAAATTTACGATACCTTGACGCACCTTACTTTTTTGTACAACGAGGCTGACAAAATCAGAAAAAAAGCATACAATCAACGAACGAGGAAAGTGACAAGGATTTGGGAAATTGTTGAGAAAATTGCATTGGAAGAAATTGAACCTACCGGGCAAGAAATCAACATCGCAATGATCATGCTTTCCGAAGTACTTGGGCGGACTTACAGTGAAATTCAGGAAGCTTTTGATTATTTCAACACCAAAGAAGACCCTTATAAATTCCTAAAAATAATTTATTGGATGGGTAGGACTTCACATGAAGATCTCAACAATATCAAGAAAAGGGAAATCACCTTTTCTCCGATTCTGAGAGAAAGAATCGGGCATCACATCATCGGAGAAGATTGGGCCAATAACATCAAGAAAACCCTAAGAGACAATAATCTAATTGACAGACCATTGCACATCATCAGTGCGAATATGCACAGCGTGATGAACATGATTTACGCTTTTGATGCGCTTCGGAAAAACTTCAAAGAAACCGGAGAATTTGATGTTTACGAAGAATTATCTTCTTCAAAAAATCAAAAATTAAGAGAGACCGTCCAGAAATTTGCCCTGAAAAAAGGCATGATTTTTCTTCCGGATACTTCCGGTGCCAATATTGATGTTCAAATCATTGACCTAAAAAAAACCAACCTGAAAAACACTGTTTTCTCAGAAGTTTCAGGAAAACCCGAGGATGTCATCATCGTAATGGATTACGCATTCGGGGAACAGGCTTTTGAAGTCATGGATGAACTACTGAAACCTTACGATGTAGAGCAAACCGCCATTCGGATGAATGTGCAGTCCGTGTCCATCATGGGCAAAGCCGGGGTTTTGGCAGGCAATAAAGGGGACATCATGATTCCGGATGCACACATCATCGAAGGCCCGACCGATAATTATGTATTTGAAAATGACTTAGACAAAGCTGATTTTCAAGACAAAGGATTAGGGGTTTTTGAAGGACCGATGATTACGGTTTTGGGAACTTCACTTCAAAATCGTGATGTTTTGGAATATTTCAAAAATTCTTCTTGGCGTGCCATCGGTTTGGAAATGGAAGGCGGGCATTATCAAAAAGCCATTCAAATCGCTTCCAAAATCCGGCATCATATTTCAGAAAACGTGAAAACCCGTTATGCGTATTATGCCTCGGACAATCCATTGGAATCGGGCAGTACGTTAGCATCGGGCGGACTTGGGCTAACGGGTGTGAAGCCGACTTATCTGATTACCAAACAGATTTTGAAAAAAATAATAGGCTTGTAATTCATGAAAAAAATACTTGCAACCTTCGCCGTGCTGCTGTTTTTCGGTATGCATAACCATGTTTTCGCTTGGGGAAAAACCGGGCATCGGATCATTGCGGAAATCGCCGAACGGCATCTGACCTCAAAAACCAAAAGGAATATTCAGAAAATCAGTGGAAAACAATCTTTGGCTTACTGGGCGGACTGGAGTGATTTCATCAAATCCGATCCGGAATTGAACCGTACCACAAGTTCATGGCATTATCTTAATTTCCCTGAAAAACTGAACCGTGAACAATTTGATAGTGTGTTGTACGCATCTTCTGATGAGTTCCTCTACAAAAGAACGGAGCTCATTATCAATCAATTAAAAAACCGAAAAGACGATCCTAAAGAAGTGCAGCAACAAAACCTGTATTTCCTGATTCATCTGATGGGAGACCTTCATCAGCCATTGCATGTGGGAAGAGAAGAGGATTTAGGGGGCAATAAATTAGAAATAAAATGGTTTAACAATACGACCAATATTCATTTTTTTTGGGATACGAAGTTCGTGGAATTTCAGGAATACAGTTATTCGGAATATGCGCATATATTGGATTTTCACAGTAAAAAAGACAATGCAATGATGGCATCCGGAGAATTGGAAGACTGGTTTTATGATTCCTACAAAAAAGTAGAATTCATCTATGACAATGTGAAAAAAGGGGACAACCTTCGTTACGAATACGATTACAAACACAAAGCCATATTGGAAGAGCAACTTCTGAAAGGTGGTTTGAGATTGGCAAAAGTATTGAATAAGATTTTCGGCTGAGCATCAGTTTAAATTTCCTTCGACCACCAAAACCATTTCACCTTTAAGGTTGCGTTGTTCAGAAATCCGGTGAAGTTCATCAAGCGTTCCGCGGAGGGTTTCTTCAAATTTTTTTGAAATTTCCCGGGACAAACTCGCTTTTCTTTCTGCGCCGAAATAGGCTTTCAGGTCTCTTAATGTTTTACTGATTTTGTGAGGAGATTCATAGAAAATCAGGGTTCGTTTTTCATCTTTCAATTCTTTCAGTTTTGTCTGCCGCCCTTTTTTGACCGGGAGAAAACCGATGAAAATAAATTCATTGGAAATCAATCCCGACACCGTCAAAGCCGGCACAAAGGCGGTGGCACCCGGCAAAGCGATGACTTCAATTCCGTTTTCCACTGCATCACGTACCAACAAATAACCCGGATCAGAAATTCCCGGTGAACCGGCATCGGTAATCAATGCAATGGTTTTTCCTTCTTTCAATTGCCGAATAATTTCTTCATTCAACTGATGTTCATTGTGCATGTGATACGCGCGCATCGGAGTTTCTATCCCGTAATGTTTGAGTAAAACACCGCTGGTTCGCGTGTCTTCCGCCAAAATCAAATCGGAGTCCTTCAATACCTCCACAGCTCTGAAAGTCATGTCTTTTAAATTTCCGATGGGTGTAGGTACAAGATAAAGCATCTGGAAAAATCAATCTTAGTTCAATAAATTTTACAAAATTCCGAGTTTCTGTTTGAACGCTTGGCACAAAGCAACTTTGGGAACGGTAAAAGTACGAAAATCAGTAAATGCCGAAAGAAAAATTTGAATTTCCCTGAAAGTTTACTGCAAACAAAACCGCCACATTGAAAAACAATGCAGCGGTTTGTTGTATCAGCTGATTAGATTTTATTTAAAAATCAATTTCTCTGATGCATTTCCTTTTTCCGTCTGAACCTGTAAAATATAAGTTCCGGCCGGAATACTGTGTTCAATCATGGATTTGCCGGCTTCTTTCTTTTCTGAAAGCAACAATCTGCCGTACATATCATAAATAGTCACGTTGGCATTTTCTTCGAGTTCTATCCAGAATCTGCCTTGCGAAGGATTCGGATAAACCGCGAATTCAGGTTTTAGCTGTTCATCGGTATTCAGCAAGGAAATTATGACTTCCGTTCTTTCAGATGCGCCGGATTCATAAATCGCTTCTACTTCTGCGATATGTGTTCCCGGTGTCAAATCTTCCAGCGTAAATGTCATTTCCGTCAGGTTGCCCATTACCAATTCACCATTGAGATAAACGTTGTAATACAATTCGTGGTTGTAGGGTTTCTCATAGGTTAAATCGTCAATTTTCAGAATATAACTGTCATTGCTAACGAAGTTTATCGCAACAAATTGGGTGCCTTCCGGCGCATCAAAGGAATAATCCGTCCAGGCATCAGGCACGGTGATTTCACTTCCGAAAGCCGTGAAATCAGACACTTCAGATCCTGAATCCGAATACAATACCCGCATTTTTTCCGGCATGGAACCGACTAATGATTTGGCGTAAAAAGAGAAGACTCCACTTCCTGCCGGAATAATCAACCAGTCATTGTTGGCACCGTCAGGTCCTGCCAATGCGGAAATGAATCTTCTGCCCGAATGCACATCCATGTTTACCGGAGGCGTGGTCGCATGCGGATTAAAAATCATGAACGACATTGGAATTCCGGCATCTGGCCAAGTGAAATTCACGTAAGTATAAGTTTCCAATCCGTCCAAATCTTTCAGGATATAATTCCCGATGTTTTGACGTTCAAAATCAGCATATTTCTCAAATTTCTCGGTAAATGCAGCATGCAAAGTCCAATCCAGCTGCGCTGAATTTCCGGTGACGGCAGCGGTCAGATTTGAAGGCTGCACTCTAAGGAGATTCAACGGAATGGTGATGGAGCTGTTTGCTTCCACAAGCACATCTGAAAGTTCAATGATTTCATAATTGTCCAACTCCACTCTCAAGTTATAATTTCCTTGGGTTAATTGGGGCAAAACCACTGAATTGGAAGCCGGCATAAATGCTTCCGCATAACTGCTGTCATTCCATATAGAAATATAAGCACCTTCTGCACTGCCGATGTCCGGGTCAAGTGCCAATGTGAAATCAAAGTACACCCCGTGATCAATTTCATTGGAAATCGCCATTTCGGAATTCAAGTTTTCTCCATAATAAGCGGTAACGCCGTATTTGTACATTCCGGGTGCGGCCACACTCAAGGTCGTGTCGCTGTAATTGGTTTCCGTAATCGGAGCAGTTGTCAACTCAGTCCAATCGTTATACGGCGCAGGACTTCTGTAAACTTTGTAACCAGCCGGATTGGCTTCTTGAATATGATTGGCAATTCCGTAGATATTCCAGTTTTTATTGGTCAAGCTCATTTGTGTCCAAACACCGTTTTCATATTTCATACTTCCTTTATAACCCGGCGCATTTGGCCCGTCGTCTAATCCGATTGGATAAGCACCGTACTGACCCGCTAGGAATTCAACACCAATCCACAATTCTTTTTCAGGATCAATCAACAGCGGCTGGTTCAATTCAATCACATACCAATCTTCCGTAACAATGGAAACAGGTTGAGAATGAATAAGTTCTGCCGCATTATTGCCTTCAAAAACTTTGATCACAGCTTCTGCATGATTGGCGAAATAAACTTTGACATGGGTTAGTTCTGCGCCTTCGGTCAATTGCGATTGCAAATCAGAAGTTTCAAATCGGATTCCGGCAATAAACGGATCGCCACCATTGCCCCAAGCATCTCCGGCTGTAAGGAAACTACCCCAGCCTAACATGGTTTCGTTGAAATAGCCTACCGGTTCATTCCACGTAACATCGCCAACTTCATTGTTGTTGACCGCAATTACATTTCCGGGTTTGTGCAATGCCAATTCCATGACGATAGGATTCAAAGTATAAGCTTCATCCTCACTTGTAAATTCAACTGTTTCAGTTACATAAAGTGGATGAACAGCTTCTAATTGATATTGTTTATCCGCAAATGCTTCCAAGTTGAAATTGCCGGTTGCATCACTCGTAGTTTCAAATTCGGAGAATCCGGTCAGATAGAGATTGATGCCTTCCAGGCCGTTGCCTTCCTCATCAACCACAGTTCCGGAAATAATGATTGGTATGGAATTATCCAACACAGCATCCAAAGTCAGCTGCTCATTTTCCGCAACACTGAAATTGATTTCAACGGAATTAAATGTGTTTTTACTGAAAATTGCTACATAATTTCCGGGCAGCAAAGCAGGAATTTGATAATATCCGCTGGTGTTGGTTGTTGCTGTTTCTGTCTGATAAGCACCTGCATCAGCTGGCGTAATGCTAACAGTCACATCCTCAAGCGGAGTGCCGTCTGATGCCATGGTAACCGTTCCCGAAACCGTTGCGTATTTGGTATTTTTCTCTGTCACTATACTTGGAATGGTCGGAATTTCTTCAGTGGACCAAGCAGCAGGTTGTGTAGTGATTACACTTAAATCCACTGAATAACCAATGGCAAAATAAGTACGCATTCCATCGACCGGGGTATTGTAAAAATCACGTGGATTCACGTTTGGCACATTTGACAATAAAGGTTTGACGATGGTAATAATCACATTTTCATTGCTTGCGGCATCATAATAAAACGGCTGATCCAGTTCTATGGTAATCGCATTGCGACCTTCGGGAAATTCAATATCACCGTCAAACAAGAGTTTTTGATTTCCGAAATATTCCCAGACCGCATTGTTGAGTGTAGTTCCGAAAGTTGAACGGTCGGTAGTACTCATATAGATTTTGTAATGCGAAGTACTGCTTGAACCCAGATTTCCAAAATAAGACAAGGAAGTAATCAAACCGCTACCCCCCATTTGGTCTGGGGTATAAATGCTTTGAGAAATAATTGAACTTCGGCTGAGTTCAAAGGGCTGATCAGAAGCAATAGTTCCGCTGGTAACCGAAACCTGATCTGCGTTCATTCCGGAATAAGCCGGAATCACTGCCGGTACCCCCGCATTCGTCGGACTGGTAAGTGCCACGATCGAATAAGTATATAGATTCAATTCCGGTATATTGACTTCCGTGAAGTTTGTATCCGGATGCATTTCAACCAAAGTTTCTGTGTTGCTTCCCAAAGTTCGCGTGATGGTATAACCGACTACAGGATCTTGCAACACGCCTCCCCCTGCTCCATAGGTTACTTCATCCCAAGAAATTACAGTTTGCAAGCCCGGATTTTGTGTAAACGTAATATTTGTAGGCGCCCCGGGCACAGTTTCATATCCATAGAAAGTTACGGGCGTATTGTAAGCCACTCCGTTTCCGGAACTGTTGTAAGGCAAAAATCTATGGGTATATGAACCTTCGCCGGGCAACGTATCCGTATATGTCATGCTCTCCCCGACACCGGAAGGAAGATCTGCGATTTCTACAAGATTCATCGGGTGCGTCCCTCTGAAAACCTTGACACCGGTCATTTCGCCGAGTGCATTTCCCGCCACGTCAATTGTAGGATTTGTCCAACTGAAAATGGCTTTAAATTCGGAATCAATCTGGGTTTCCGATGAGAAATCGGTAATTGTATTGGGTGCGGAATCTGACAAATCAGGCACAAATTCAATGTCATCCACCAACATCATAAAAGCTTGTGATACACAATTGATGGCTAAATACTTAGCTTCGGCCGGAATTGTGAATTCATATTTTGTCCAAACTGCCGTTGTGTTGGTAGTTGAAACAAAGGCGAAATTCGCGGGGTCAGAACCTGTTGTTGAATAAGCAACTTTGAAGGTATCGAAACCCGAAAAAGTAGCGGCGCTTTTGGCATAAAAAGAAAAAGTCCCACCGGAATGCGGCGCCAGTTCATCCGAAATCAGCCAGTCATTGGACGGGCCGGAATAAGATGAGATGCTTGCAAAATATTTATCTCCCGAACGGGGTTCGTAGCCGTCAAGCGTATTGGGCGGATCGGTTTGTGAAGGATTATAGACGATAAATCCCAGCGGTCCGCCTTTGCCGGGAAAAGTCTGAAATGGCCCTGCTGTGCTGAATCCATCCAAATCCAGTGAGGTCCATCCAACCAAACCGGTTTGTGCAAAATCAGCATGAGCTTCCACATCATCTTTGAAAGGCTGCATTTGCCCTTGCGCCCGCCCGAAGATGACGAACGACAAGATGCATAGCAGCATGTAAATGTTTTTCATAATTGAAATTGATTTTTAGTTAAATATTAATTGATGAATACTCTCAACAAAGTACTAAGTTTAAATCCAATTGCCCAAATCATATCACTCCTTTTAGTCCCAAAAGAAGTTTGTGAGGTTTTAACCCACTGCAATTCTGCGATTTATCATTTCATGTATCGTTCACGGTAAACTGCGGGAGTAACTTTTTCAATGTCCTTAAAGAATTTGTAAAACACGGACATGGTCTTAAATCCGGATTGCGCCGCAATGCCTTCAATGGAATAATGCTGCATATTTACATCGGAAAGCAGCCTTTTGCTTTCTTCAATCCGCAGTTCATTGATATAATTGTAAAATGTCTTGTTCAAACTATTGTTGAGTGCAAATGAGGTGGCATTTCTGCTTTCCGAGATGGCTGCGGCAAAATCGTTCAAACTGAAATTCGGATTTTTATAGAGTTTTTGTTCCTGCATTATTTTTTCCATTTTGGCGACAATTAACTTGTCCCGAAATTCCTGATTCTCGTGGTGAATTTGATTTTTGGGTGATGGTGGCGTCTCCTCAAACTTCAAATCCGGAGCCTGAAAACCAGTGTCATTGCCATTTCCGTTTTTCGTGAAAAGCAAAGGATATTTGTAAATAATCAGGGTAATGTAGAAAATACTGATGGCAATGACCGCATGATAACCCATGTACAAAATATAAGGATTTACATAAGTGTTTCTGACCAAAGTGGAGATGCCGCCGATAATGAAAACCAATGCGAAACTGAAATTCACCTTTCTGAACCATTCCAATTTTCGACTTTCAATATCGGAATACTGCTCTTTTAAAAGCTGTTGTCGCAATTTCAAAATGTGATTCGTCTTGATGAAATAAAAAGGGCCTTGCACGGTGGCGACATAACCACTGATGATACTTCTCGGTTTATACCATTCATGTGAACGCATTTCAGCAATGGAAAAACCGCTGTCAACAAACAGATACAAACTGAAAATCAAATAGATGTAGATGGGCAGAAAATGCAGATGATCCTTGATTTGAAATTTCTCATGTTCATAAAACATGTATTTGGCGAAGAGATAAACCGGTGGAAATAAAGTAAGTGCCAGCATCGGGCCAATGAAAGTCGTAACGGTCACACTGAAAAATGGGGCTTTGGCGATAAAAGCAAAAAACCAATAACATGAAAAACCCCAAGCAAACAACAGCAAAGCCAACATATTGTTGGAAAATGGTCGGTTTTTGTTCTTCAGTAAAAGATAAATGCTCAAAACCGCATGGGAAAAGCCGAAAAGCATCAAAACCGAGAAATAAGATTCTACCACAGACAACATAATGAAACCTCGAATAAATTTGGAATTCTCTTAATAAAGCACTATAAAAACCTCACAGACAATGCTATCCGGGGTGTGAAAAACTCAATTAACAGCCAAGTCTCCTTCTTCATTTTTTCATTTTTTACTAAGGCGAAATTAAACTTTATTTTTCGCATCCCATCGCAGACTAAAAATTTAACTACTTAATAATTTTAAAAATTTGAAACGAATGTTCTTTATTTATACCTACCTTTGCCATGAATTTTTAAAACAGGCTTCTGCCGCTGCTTTTTCTGCAACAGTTTAAAACACCCTTTTTCACTATCAGTTTTTGCTCTTTCAGTTGCCACAATTTTTAATCTTAAACATTCTATTATGAACATTTATGTTGGCAATCTGGATTTTCAGACAACAGAAGAACAATTACAGGATTTATTCGTTGAATTTGGCAAAGTAAATTCGGTGAAAATTATTAAAGACAAATTTTCAGGACGCTCCAAAGGCTTTGGCTTTGTAGAAATGCCCGAGCCATCAGAAGGTGAAAATGCAGTCAACAACCTCAATAATTACACCCTAAATTCACGTTCTTTAGTGGTAAATGAAGCCAGACCAAAAGAAAATAAAAATCGCTATTAATCCGTATTTTCTTTATAGTTTCTTATACTTTTTCAATGCAGTGATTCACCACATCGTATTCAGCATCAGTTATTTATAAAAAATCAACACGCCTCGGCTAACATCTAACAACGAGGTCGATAAAATGTCGGTCATCCGATAAATCAACTATGAATTTTAAAAAATTAAATCTGGTACCGCCAATTATGAAAGCGGTAAATCAAGTCGGTTATACAAGACCCACCGAAATTCAATTCCGAACCATCCCGATTATTTTGGCAGGAAATGATGTCATCGGTTGTGCGCAAACCGGAACGGGGAAAACGGCAGCTTTTGCAATTCCTATTTTACAAATATTAGATAAATCTAACCATCGACGAAAAGGCATTCGTACCTTGATATTGAGTCCAACAAGAGAGTTGGCCATACAAATCAGCGAAAATTTCAGCTTGTATGGTAAATTTATGAATTTCAAACACTTGGCCATTTACGGTGGCGTGCCTCAAGGCAAGCAAGTAGCCGCGCTAAACAAAGGCGTTGATATCTTGATTGCAACTCCGGGAAGGTTGTTAGACCTGATGGCGCAAGGCGTTCTGAATCTTTCTCAAATCGAAATTTTGGTACTCGATGAAGCAGACAGAATGTTGGATATGGGCTTCGTGAATGATGTAAAAAAAATCCTCACCAAACTTCCAACCAAAAGACAAACCTTGTTTTTTTCTGCTACCATGCCCGCTCCTATCAGAAAATTTGCGCAAAGCATCTTGAAACATCCAAAGGAAATCAATGTTACGCCAGTTTCATCCACCGCACAAACAGTAGATCAATCGGTTTATTTTGTAGAGAAAAGCGAAAAATTGAAACTGCTGATCCGGATTTTAGATGACCAGACGATCAATCGCTCCTTGGTATTTGCACGAACGAAACACGGTGCCGACCGATTGGCCAAAAAATTATCAAGAACAGGCATCTGCGCAGCTGCAATTCATGGGAACAAATCACAAAATGCACGTCAAAAGGCTTTGGAGGATTTTAAAAATAACCGTATCCGTGTATTGATTGCTACCGACATTGCAGCAAGAGGAATTGATATTGATGAATTACCCCATGTAATCAACTACGAACTGCCGGATGTGCCGGAAACTTATGTGCATCGAATCGGTCGTACAGGACGTGCGGGTGCAAAAGGTACTGCCGTTTCGTTTTGTGATAGCAACGAGATGAAAGAATTGAAAAACATTCACAAGCTAATCGGGTTTAGAATGCGTACCAAAACACTCGACTTTGATTAAGTAACAACATTATCCTAATTAAAATAAAAGTAGTAGATTCTTATGCTAAAATGAAAATTCAAAGAGTAAAGAAATATCATTAAGGATTAAGCCGCCGCTATAGTCACAAAAAGGTGATATGAAAACTATATACGGTCTTGTTTAAAACCTGTAAACAAAGGCATTCACATTCATTCCTGCGCCAACAGATGCAAACAAAACCACATGACCGGCCTCAAGAGAATGGGCAGCCAATTCCTCATTTTTAATCATCGTCAATAATGAAGGAATGGTGGCAACGCTGCTATTGCCTAATTTATGAATCACCATGGGCATAATATTTTCGGGGACAGCTGTATTGTAGAGTTGATAAAAACGACTGACAATTGCATCATCCATTTTTTCATTGGCCTGATGAATGATGATTTTATCCAATTGATCAATTGTATAACCGCTGTCATCCAAGCATTTCTTCATAGCCCCGGGAACGCTCTTCAGTGCGAACTCATATATTTTTCTGCCATTCATTTTTAAGTATCGAATGTCCTGGTTGCTCTCATTGTTATTGGATTTTCCGAAATATAAATAATCCTTTTCTTTGAAGGTAAAAGAGCAGGTCAAATGTGATTTTATTCCGGCATCATTGTCGCTCAATTCGAGTATGGCAGCACCCGCACCATCGCCGTAAATCATGCTGTCCCGATCGTGAATATCTACCACACGCGAAAGGGTTTCCGCCCCGATTACCAAACAGCGTTTGGCTATTCCGGCCTTGATAAAAGCATTGGCTTGTATCATTCCCTCGATCCATCCCGGACAACCGAATAGCACATCGTAAGCAACACAAAAGTTGTTTTTAATTTTTAATAGATTTTTCACCCTTGAAGCCAAACTCGGTACTGTATCCGATTGAATCGTTCCAAAAGGAACATCTCCGAAATTATGTGCAAAAATAATGTAGTCGAGGGTTTCAGGGTCTATTCCGGCATCCTCTATGGCGGCTTGGGCGGCTATGAATCCCAAATCGGAGGTTACCTGATTTTTGGCGGCATACCGTCGCTCTTCGATTCCCGTAATCTCTTTTAATTTATCGGCAATGGTTGCATTGTCTTGTTTTAATTGATCTCCGGCTTCATCCAAAAATTTGTGCTGTTCAAAAAACAAATTGGTAATGCTTTCAGAAGGAATACAATTCCCCACCCCTATTATTTTACTTTCCATATCAACTTCTTACTAACAATACTTCGCTAACAAATCTAAGCAGTAATCTTTCCAAATTCAAGGAATTGCCTGATTATTTGTTTATTTATCTCGAGTTCGGGGATTGTCCTGAACAATGACGCCAACCCCACAAACTCTATCTTATTGCAAAACAGCTTTTTAATGTCATTCATAGAAGATAAAACAACATGGACTTCAAAAACGCCACCGGTACTTATGCGGATGTTGAGATAAAGGGTAATCTCTTTAAGAATTTATTGTAATTTAATAAGATTTGACGGGTTTTCTTCCTGAACCACAAAGTAATCATCTCCTTTTTTAACAATTCTCAGCGTATATTTTCCCATACGGTAATACTCTTTGTGCCGCGTCGTTTGAAAGAATCGTTTGATGCCCTTTTCAATGGAATTGGTCAGGCACGCATTTCGACTTTCAAATTGAATTCCGTACGAGTCTCTGGTAAGATTGACTTTAAAATCTTCTTTGTACCAATAATCCGAAGATTGACATACTATCCGGGACTGCCCAAAAACGGACGCCGACAACAAGAAACTGAATGTTATAATAAGTGTACGCATAATTCTGATTTTAACAAAGTTAACCATAATCAATCAATTGTCTTTTTAGCTGATTGATGTTATCAAAACCTAAAAGAAACTCGGCATGCAGATCAGGAATTTTAGACCAATACTCAGCAGACTTCTTTTCATCCCCACGATTGGCATAAAGAATGGCAATATCAGCAAGCAGCAAATCCGGTGTGGTGAGTGAAAGATAAGATTCTTTCTCCAACCCATTGGTGAGTTCGCGAATCTCTTTCTCGGAAGGAAAATGTTCAAATATTGATTCCATTTCACAAAATTACAAAATTATATAACAAATTTGAAAAGGGTTTGTATAATGGACAAGTAAATATTCACAGATTTTTATATGGAGTAGTAAACGATTAAAAAAACAAAAGCGGGCGACAGTTTATGCATACGCAAGTTTTGCCCTTCCCACTTTCATTTACAAATATACAAATAAAAACAATATGGACTTTAAAAAATTCATGCAAAACACACTCAATGACTTAAAAACCGAGTTAACGGATGAATTTGACCGCAATTTTCAGCGCAAAGCTTTCTTGGATAAAGCATGGTCAAAGAACAACCCAGACAAAGACCCCAGACGCGCCGTTCTGACCGATACTACCTTTTTGCGCAAAAGTTTGATTGACTTTGCTTGGATTAATTCCCACTGAAAGGGAGAGAAGGAAAAGGCTTTTAATTCAAAAAGGAAAGGATTGATAAAATCTGCCTTTCGGGTATTTTGGCTATGCTTCCCTCGCAGTGAGCCTCCATTACCAGACTTTATCAATCCCGAAATGCAAATGTACAAAAACCTGAAACTATGGCAAGTTGTGAATTGCTTTGGCTCATGTGTTTGATTATTTTTTAGTGGAATTCGCCGAATCTTCGATTTCAAAAATTTGTAATTTTACAGGGTTTGATTCCAACGAACGCCTTATACATCAATGCAAATATAGTGTTGTGAATTGCTTTCAAAAATTTGTAATTTTACAGGGTTTGATTCCAACCTTTAAGAAATTCATTAATTTTCATCATTTGTTGTGAATTGCTTTCAAAAATTTGTAATTTTACAGGGTTTGATTCCAACTAGTATTATCATGAGGTCAATGGATAATCCGTTGTGAATTGCTTTCAAAAATTTGTAATTTTACAGGGTTTGATTCCAACTTCGCAATTTGACTAATGGCTTGGATAAAGGTTGTGAATTGCTTTCAAAAATTTGTAATTTTACAGGGTTTGATTCCAACGTTAGCCATGAAGCCAATTGAATTGAAACCGTTGTGAATTGCTTTCAAAAATTTGTAATTTTACAGGGTTTGATTCCAACGGCGAAGTTTGACAAGCACAATTCGCAGCAGTTGTGAATTGCTTTCAAAAATTTGTAATTTTACAGGGTTTGATTCCAACAGTTCAATTTTAAAATCAGGTTCCATTTCAGTTGTGAATTGCTTTCAAAAATTTGTAATTTTACAGGGTTTGATTCCAACTAGTGCGGGATTTAACAGATGAAATAACTTGTTGTGAATTGCTTTCAAAAATTTGTAATTTTACAGGGTTTGATTCCAACTGTTAATGCTTGGATTTTTGAGAACAATGAGTTGTGAATTGCTTTCAAAAATTTGTAATTTTACAGGGTTTGATTCCAACTAAAAATATTCACGAAAAATCTACATTTGTGTTGTGAATTGCTTTCAAAAATTTGTAATTTTACAGGGTTTGATTCCAACTCCAAAATAAAGGAGATTGCCACCATTCCGGTTGTGAATTGCTTTCAAAAATTTGTAATTTTACAGGGTTTGATTCCAACGAGAGTGGGAGGCGGTCATAAAAGAACACCGTTGTGAATTGCTTTCAAAAATTTGTAATTTTACAGGGTTTGATTCCAACCTGCTCCATCAGCATCTAAATAGAGGGAATGTTGTGAATTGCTTTCAAAAATTTGTAATTTTACAGGGTTTGATTCCAACCTCCAATGAAGATGAAGAATACCCGTTGGCGTTGTGAATTGCTTTCAAAAATTTGTAATTTTACAGGGTTTGATTCCAACATGCAGAAGCTGTTGCTAATTGCCCGAGATGTTGTGAATTGCTTTCAAAAATTTGTAATTTTACAGGGTTTGATTCCAACTTACAATATCTTCCTTTCGACCGCCGCCCAGTTGTGAATTGCTTTCAAAAATTTGTAATTTTACAGGGTTTGATTCCAACAGGTGTGGATGAATCTCATTGAGAAAGAAAGTTGTGAATTGCTTTCAAAAATTTGTAATTTTACAGGGTTTGATTCCAACCTGAATAGTTTTTCTGCTCATTTTGTTAGTGTTGTGAATTGCTTTCAAAAATTTGTAATTTTACAGGGTTTGATTCCAACAACAATCTCATTTCGGAAGTTGTCATACCCGTTGTGAATTGCTTTCAAAAATTTGTAATTTTACAGGGTTTGATTCCAACAATTATTATTAAAATCCCTCCTAATACCGTGTTGTGAATTGCTTTCAAAAATTTGTAATTTTACAGGGTTTGATTCCAACAGATGTTCGATATACAGGAGGACAGCTTCCGTTGTGAATTGCTTTCAAAAATTTGTAATTTTACAGGGTTTGATTCCAACTTACAATATCTTCCTTTCGACCGCCGCCCAGTTGTGAATTGCTTTCAAAAATTTGTAATTTTACAGGGTTTGATTCCAACTGTGAAGCTTCCGCAGGTAACACAGTTGCGGTTGTGAATTGCTTTCAAAAATTTGTAATTTTACAGGGTTTGATTCCAACAAATATTTTAATTATGACAACAAGAAAAGTGTTGTGAATTGCTTTCAAAAATTTGTAATTTTACAGGGTTTGATTCCAACTCCAGAAAGCAAATGGAGCCAGAAATAAAAGTTGTGAATTGCTTTCAAAAATTTGTAATTTTACAGGGTTTGATTCCAACAAAGAAATTGTATTAAATAAGTATGAAATTGTTGTGAATTGCTTTCAAAAATTTGTAATTTTACAGGGTTTGATTCCAACCCGTACCTGGTTCCGATAGAGACAAGCTCAGTTGTGAATTGCTTTCAAAAATTTGTAATTTTACAGGGTTTGATTCCAACGAGGATAAAAATTTTGCGATTCAAATCTTCGTTGTGAATTGCTTTCAAAAATTTGTAATTTTACAGGGTTTGATTCCAACTCAATAGACAACAGGGATTACACCCAACCCGTTGTGAATTGCTTTCAAAAATTTGTAATTTTACAGGGTTTGATTCCAACCGAAAAGAGCGCAAAGAATAGAATCTTTTAGTTGTGAATTGCTTTCAAAAATTTGTAATTTTACAGGGTTTGATTCCAACAAAAATGGCGTAAAGGTGAAATAGAAAACTGTTGTGAATTGCTTTCAAAAATTTGTAATTTTACAGGGTTTGATTCCAACTGAGAGTATGGTTGGAGGCACATTGGAGATGTTGTGAATTGCTTTCAAAAATTTGTAATTTTACAGGGTTTGATTCCAACAGACATTCCTGCAAGTACAAGGTCAGTTGAGTTGTGAATTGCTTTCAAAAATTTGTAATTTTACAGGGTTTGATTCCAACTAAAATAAGCTGTTCTTTGTCCGGATAATCGTTGTGAATTGCTTTCAAAAATTTGTAATTTTACAGGGTTTGATTCCAACATGATTATTAATTAAACAAAACTACGTTGTGTTGTGAATTGCTTTCAAAAATTTGTAATTTTACAGGGTTTGATTCCAACTCTAAACGACAGCTCTTTTAGTGTTTCTTGGTTGTGAATTGCTTTCAAAAATTTGTAATTTTACAGGGTTTGATTCCAACATTTTTAAGGTTTTTGATTTACTCAATAGTGTTGTGAATTGCTTTCAAAAATTTGTAATTTTACAGGGTTTGATTCCAACCATTCTAAGAATAGACACACCCAAGCGAATGTTGTGAATTGCTTTCAAAAATTTGTAATTTTACAGGGTTTGATTCCAACTAACGGAAAAAAAAGGAGACATAAAGGGCTGTTGTGAATTGCTTTCAAAAATTTGTAATTTTACAGGGTTTGATTCCAACGATTATGGCATTAAAAGCACCGTATTACACGTTGTGAATTGCTTTCAAAAATTTGTAATTTTACAGGGTTTGATTCCAACCTCAAGAATTTCAACAAGTACTCCTCCCTCGTTGTGAATTGCTTTCAAAAATTTGTAATTTTACAGGGTTTGATTCCAACTTGTGAAATTATTATTAACATTATAAGTTAGTTGTGAATTGCTTTCAAAAATTTGTAATTTTACAGGGTTTGATTCCAACATATGAGCAGGAAATTAGCAATGCCTGTTTGTTGTGAATTGCTTTCAAAAATTTGTAATTTTACAGGGTTTGATTCCAACGATATAGTGATTGACCCCTGTGCTGGTTCTGTTGTGAATTGCTTTCAAAAATTTGTAATTTTACAGGGTTTGATTCCAACTTTAGTTGTTTTTGACCTTGCCATTTTAGCGTTGTGAATTGCTTTCAAAAATTTGTAATTTTACAGGGTTTGATTCCAACGATAGCAAGGGTTTCAACACTTCACAACACGTTGTGAATTGCTTTCAAAAATTTGTAATTTTACAGGGTTTGATTCCAACTCCAATCCTGTATTCCGTGTCCATGTCGTTGTTGTGAATTGCTTTCAAAAATTTGTAATTTTACAGGGTTTGATTCCAACTTGATTTCCAAGCCATTCGGAGTAAGGCTAGTTGTGAATTGCTTTCAAAAATTTGTAATTTTACAGGGTTTGATTCCAACTATTTTTGGAGCAATTTCAAACCCAGAACAGTTGTGAATTGCTTTCAAAAATTTGTAATTTTACAGGGTTTGATTCC
>Ga0265293_10002720_pt1 | contig 34518 bp, 27 predicted proteins | sample Munlanlewell138R_FD_192505 | JGI IMG/M metagenome (GOLD analysis project Ga0265293, IMG submission 192505) | Leachate microbial communities from a municipal landfill in Southern Ontario, Canada - Leachate well 138R | ecosystem: Engineered > Solid waste > Landfill > Unclassified | place: Canada... | reverse complement strand
ATTATGATTGCAATCCATTAAGTATTCACCATTGTTTAAAGAAGTAAAATAAGAAGTATTAATAGCTTGCCCAGCTTTCACTTCTTTTGAGGCTATTACATCGTTACCTGCTTCCACAATATTATTTGCAAATACATCGTTTGCAGCTGTTACATCCCCACCAGCACCATTTTTTAGTACTGCCCTAACATAATTACCTTCTACATAATCATCTGACGTTATATTCCCTCCAGCATCAATTGTTGTACCTGCTGTAATGCTTTGTGTTGCTACAAGGTTCTTGCCTGTTACTGTTTCAACTGCTGTAACATTACCCCCCGCCTCTACATGCGTCCCTGCTATAAGCTTATTATTAGCCTTTATATTACCATCAGAAATGATATTGTTATCAGAATCATAACTTGTGCCAACATGCAGTCCATGCTCAGGTGCATCAGTACCTATACCAACTTTACCTCTTAATGCTGTCAATAGATTAGTAGTATGCCCCAGCACCATTGAGTTACTGCCTAATCCTATAGCATATGCCCCTATTACTATTTCATTGTTGGTTCCATCTTCTTTGGCTTTTGTTTCTGAGCCAAGATAAAGATTATTATTACCTGTTGTTTTACTTGTTGAACCATTGGCTATGTATCTGCCAGCATTATGCCCCATAGCAGAGTTGTTAGAACCTTCAGTGTTATCACGTAGAGCATAATACCCCATAGCAGAGTTGTAAGAACCTGTTTCGTTACTGTATAGAGCACAATACCCCATAGCAGAGTTGTAAAAACCTGTTTTGTTATTGTATAGAGCATTACGCCCCATAGCAGAGTTGCTAGAACCTGTTTCGTTATTGTATAGAGCATTATACCCCATAGCAGAGTTGCTAGAACCTTCAGTATTGGAACGTAGAGCATTACGCCCCATAGCAGAGTTGTAAGAACCTTCAGTGTTATTACTTAGAGCAGCATACCCTACCGCTGTACAATAATTACCCCCCTGATTATGTATCCACCTATTCCCGCCCAAATAATAACTGTCCCCTGCATCAATTATGCCAGAAGTACTATTGCTTCCATCTTTAGGTACTGTCAATCTATCCCTCAGCGTAGACTTCCCATACACATTCAGTGTAGCAGGTGCAGAGGAGGAGCCGATAGTAGTATTACCAGTAACTTCTAATGTACTATTGACCTTAGTAGCCGTAGGAATTGTTACAGTACCAGTACTAGGAAACCCAATTTTTACTCCACCAATATTGCCATCAGTAGATACAACAATCTGACCAGGTGTGCCTTCCAGGTGGTCAGAAAGGTCAGCGGAGGAGATGCCAGTGGGGGTGGACTTAACTAATTTCCCTGAGCTTAATTCTGAATCATTAGTAGCAATCTTATTTGCTCCTATGCCTAATCTATTTTCTGTTACAACTTTCATCATTTCATTATTCATAATATCTCCTTGAGAATACCCCCCACTATTACAGTGGGGGGTATTAAATTGTTAATAGCCACCGTACATCTCATTGTTAGCCATTTGTTCTTCTGCCATCTGATCACCGCCACCTTGCTGACGTTCAGCAAAAGCTGTTAATTGTTCCATGAACGCATTAAGATCTTCTTCATTCATTTGATAAATCATCTGAATAATAGCTAAGATCTCCATCGCATTCTGTTCAATAAACTGCTGTAGATATTGTTGGTCCATTTGGTCCTCCTTCGTATATTTCTTTATTTACATAGAAGTATGCTTGTAAGCATAACTCCTCGATAAAGTTCTGTATCATTAGTGGGCTACAATCATAGAATGCCAGTTCAACACTGAACTTCACTATGACCTCATCCCTTAGTTTAATAGGGTCGGTACCCACCATAATTCTATTATGTATATATAAAAACACTTCGTTAATATGCTGTTGATGTTTCTTGTTAATACTCATACTATCTTCCTTTATGTCGTTTTAATGCACCACCATAATTAACATAGTTCTTTACTGCACGTGATGCATCTGCAGCAAAACCTTGACCATACATTCTTCCAAGTCTTGGTAATGCTGATGTATATCTGTATGCTTGATTAGTCTGATATTCATGTTGATAGGGTTGCTTATACTTATACTCTGGTCTCTTTAACTCACGTTCTGACCATATGTGTAATCCTAATGTTGAGACTATTGTACTTACTGCTGTATCAGCTCTAAACTTCCAGGTAGCTGCTGGGTCATTAGGAGCACTAAACATTGTCATAGTGTATAGTTTCTGTGCCATATGGATAGGATCTAAAGCAAGGAATGTTCCTAAGCTTCTACTATGCTCATAGCCCATTTGTTGCAAGTCTCTAATAGCTTCATATCCTACTCTTTGGGTAGTGGTAGGAGTATCAATAAAGCTCATGAATGCTTTTGGTATATTAAACATCATGAGATTAGTTGCTTCTAATTCCTGAATTGACTTATCCGCCATAAGCATGAGTCTTGGATTAGAGGTAGTATGTAACCCTGCTACGAACTGTAATGTTTCATTCTTAAGTATTTGATAATCTTCATCTGACATAGGAGTATTATTAAATGCTTTCATTGTTAAGAATGCTACCCATTTAGGCATGATATCAAGCTCTTCATATGGATTTAATGCTGTCTCTATACCCATATTAATCTTAGGAAATTCTTCTGTTTCACTAAAGTATGTTCGTTTAACTATCTCATAAATTGATAATCCTATTCCAAATGCTAATGCAGCAAGCTTACCAGCATCTCTCACTTTATCACTCACACCTTTTTCAGACTCATATGGATTCTTAAGTCCCATACCAATCTTATATGCTTCATCACCAAAAGCATGAGTAAAGTTTTTCATTGTAACGAATCCAGCATGACGGAATGTATAAGCCCACTTTAATCCAAGTCCAAGTAATAATTCAGTTGCAGTATCAGCATTCTCATACATTGCGTGCATAGCGAATGGTCTATTCTCTGATGAGAAGTTACCTAATGCTCCTGCCATATCATGGAATGAATCACGTACTATATCCTTAATAGCATCTTTATCGTTTAGGAAAGCATTTAAGGCATCTCCTTCGAGCCCTCTAAGCTCAGCTTGATCTTGTACCCTATTAAAGATTACACCTGCTATAGTTTTACGCATATTGTCTTCTGAACCACCCATAGTCATTACTCTATGCCATGATTCAAATACATAGCCAAGACCCATTCCCTCAGAAACAAAGTCATTAGATTTATGTACAGCATTCATTACTCTATCAGTTAGCTTCTCTTTAGTAGATTCATACTCTTTATTCTTATCAACCCATTCACCTACCATACCAACTGATAATAGTTCTTGATCAGTTAATGCTTCTATGTTAGCAGCGAAGTCATGATATGGATCAGACTCATTCTTTAACGATGAACGATAATCTGTCATACCCATCTCTTTACCAAGTCTCCAGTATATATTAAGATTACCTGCTAATACATTCTTGAATGCGCTACCTGGATATGATAGTATCCATGTTGGCATAATACTTGAGATAGAGAATATATCACGTGCAGCTTTCAATGTTTTAGTCTTATGAGCAGCACGTTCAGCAATGTAAGCAGACTGTAATACTTGAGTCTTAATAGTCTCTCTTGCGCTATTAGAGAACCAATCATCAGTCTCTTGTACAGCTGAGTTAATGTATGAGTAATAGAAGAAGTTACTATACTCATTTAAAAAGAGTACAGTACCCATTATATTATCGGTGAGAGCATCCATAAAGTTACCATTAGTTAAGTCATCATCACCTGAGTATGCTTGCTTATATCCAAAGTTACGTGCTCCAAATGTTGAACCCATGATATCCTCACTACCTTGAAGTATATAAGCCCCCATTCCCTCACTATTAACATATGGTATATATCCTTCTCTTGGTACAAAGTTCTGCAACTTAGAATTAAGAGCTTTAAGCATATCAATTTCTTTAGTATAGCCCAACCTATGAGCTGTTTCTTCGACTGTTTCTATTCTCTCAAGCATATGTGCCACCTTGTCTCTTGTCTCACGTATAAACGCCAGATATGAGCCTTGTGGAGCTTGTTCTAATGTAGCATGAGGATCGAACTTATTATCAGCATCATATACATCTTCACCATTGATTCGTCTGAATGGTTCAACAAAAGTTGTCTTCATAATGTGCATGATATCTGCAGCTTGTTCTTCTGATTCAATATGAAGATCTATCCCTGGTTTACCTGCAAATGCTATAAATGCTTCTTCTTCTACTTGATCTCGAACAATCTGTTTATTCCACGTACCATCAAAGAATACAGCAAGCTTATTAACTGTTTCAACATCAGCTAAGCCAGGATACTTCTTCTCAATAGCACCAGCTGCTTTAGGTAATAACTCTCTTGCTCTATTTAATATATCTCTTGATCTTGAATTACCAAATTCTTTATTGGTTTCCTTTATATAGAACGCCTCATTAGCTGGAGCATACATTCTGATAGCATCAGTCTTCACTCCAAAGATATCGAACTTACTACCACGTGTTAAGTCAATGCCGAACATAGATGTTACTCTACCCCATATAGATTCAGGTAGTACATCTAATTTCTCCATTCGTTTAGCCTTCTCAAATACTTTATATATTCTTTCAGACTCTTCAAAGACTGTCATAGCTTCTATTGGATCATTCATATATAAATATGCCTGTTCAGCATACTTGTCCAGCATATCATAGAATATTCTCTTTCTCTCACCTGTCATACGTTCGATAGCATGCTCAATAGACTCTCTATTAAGCTCTGTTACTTCTTCAGTATGTCCTGTAACATTAGCTATCACGTCTGCTGCAGCTCTTAATGCTCGATCTGTATCAAGGTTTCTTATTTTAGGACCATTAGCAAGAGACATAGTCAATGCTTTAAATACATCGTCAGTATACTGCTCAAGATCTTCCATCTTCTTTATCTCTTGTGGTACAGTTAAATCACATACTTTACTCATTTGCCCTCCTAACATTCTATTGTTTTGTTGATTTGAGTAACACCTAATGGCAGTACACTACGCTCATTAAAATAATTTATTTTTGAATTTACTTCCTCTTGACTAAACATATTAAAACCATGTTCATTATAGTTACCATTATTGTCAAGCACAGATTTCAAATAATTAATATTGCTTGATGTTAAACTTAAGGCATTTAGCTCAGCATACTGTGAACTTGTATGAGTCAATGATCTTATCAACGACATATTAACAGCTCGTAATAAACTCTTCTGAGTCTCTGAAGCATCACTCATAGCCTCAACCATCTTACGTGTCAGGGTGTCAAAAGAGATACTTTTACCGTTCTTATCAACTAAGTAATATGATTGTTCAACTGGAACACTTTCAGCGTCATTAGGGGCTATAATTAGACGTTCAGGGACCTCTAATACGTTGTGCATTACCTTGCTTGATACATTGATATCCATCTTAGTTAGTAAATTAGAAATGTTCTCACGATCTACAGATGCTCCTATTCCTATATCAGTTGATAGAAGAATATCTGACATATAGTCAACAAGACCATTAAAATGTTGTATATTAGAATTAAGAAGTATTTCACTCTTCTTCATTACATCAGCTACCTTACTCAAGGCATCATGTCTAATATCTTTGAAATTGTTTCTAAACATATCATGGATCTTCTGAGTATTTTCTAAATTAGTATGGAACACACTAAACTCTTTTGACATCTCATAGAGTGCAATAGACTGAGGGAACTTCTTAGCATATTCAGTATGTAATTTTTCAGGGAAGTTCTCACCTAATCTCTTTAGCTCATGAGGTCTTGAAGCCATACCTTCTCTCTGTCCATCAGGAGCTTCAATACTAAGTACTGCTCTGAATGTAGGAGGTAACATCTCTCGATTTTTAACATACTTAGAAGACATATGAGATATATCCTTTAACTCTTCTAACGTTACAGTTGAACCACTTCGATCAATCAACTCATTTATCTTTTTCATATCACGTAAAGTATCATCATACTCTGCTCCAAACTTTTTCATAATACTACTCATCATCTTCTTAGCAGCAGTATGATGAGTATTTGCTACAGTTACTTGATTACTGGCTGATTCATTAACAGAAGCAATTGGTAATCTCATGGCTTCTCCGAGATTTTGTGTTTGGAAATCCCCTATTGCTTTTAAAATTCTATCTTCAGTATCCTCTCCAAATCCTAAATCACCAGCATGTCTTTTTGGAATAGTCAATATAGATGGGGTTACTTCAAGCTTGCCGTTATTAATCCATACAGCAGATGTGTCAAAATTTCCAGCAAGAAATAGTTCTCTTTGACTTGACATTACATCTGTTATTATGTTGTCTTTATTACTATCTATTTCAAGTAATGCTTTAACAAGACCTGCACTTGGGTTACTTGTAAACGCTGAACTAATCTGATCGAATATATTATTCGCTGAACCTAACCTAATATCATCTTCAATAATATTTGAAGAAAACTTTGTGTTACCCCCTCTCTTTAGAAATTCTTTTAATTCATTACGGGCTGTATGATATGAGGGGACCCTATTATCCCTACGAATAGTCTCTCTGACATCCTTTTTAAGTAATTCAGCACTACTTTTTGAATCAGCTAAAGCATAGGATACTAATGATACTCCGATCTGATTCTTACTTTTATCAACTAATGCTACCATATATGATTCATTTATTGAATCAAGTTTAAATGTTTGGAATCCAAGTGAGTGTCCAAGATCCTCGAACCCCATATGAGGAGTTAATCCTGAAGATATAGTATCTTTATCAATAAGAAGCTCTCGCCCTTTCACCATTTTAAACGTTGAGTATCGATGAGTTGCTAATGGAGTATGCTTGAAATTCTTTGAGTATGTTTTATATAACTGTTTAATATTTTTATTGAGCTCTAAAAGTCCTGGATCTCCATGTTCATCAGCGTCTTCCATAATCTGAGTTGTAACATATTCAGTGTTTCGTGCAAGCATAGCAGAGTTCGCTGCTTGAGTCTGGAACATACTCTTTATTAGAGTTGCACCAAGCTGTAATGTATCAGACTGTGCTGTATATGGTCCAGGATCAGAAGCATGCAACATGTTACCCATTACGTCAGCTTTCTTCATTTGGATAATCTTCTCTGTATATGTTGATATCCTCTCAAGTAATGAATTAGGTCTAACATAGTCAGCACCCATAAGAGTATCAAGACCTTTGTTTACTGCACCCATTAAGTTCTTCTTATTTACTTGAAGAATCATACCTTGATCACCGTCATAGTCTGATCCTTTTTGCCATGCAGCATGTGAATCAATAAAGATCTGTCTTCCATTTCCTTTATTTAAAACTTCTTTAATAGGCAGTGCAAGCAAGTGAGTAACAGAGTCAGAAGGAGTTCTACTTAATACAGACATGTATATAGGCTTAGCATTAGGATTACTTAATTCTGATCCTTCAAGCTTTATTAATAATCCAACTTTTTCATTAGCTAAGAAGTCCATAATACTACGCATCTCTTGTTCAGAAGGAGTAAAGTTATTATTTAAGTTTACTATGTTTGCAGCGAGACCAACTAAATGACTATTCTCTGGCTGATTAAGAAGTGTAGCATATTCTTGTTTAGTATTTAACATTAAGATTGAATCTGCTAACGACTCTATTGTTACTGCTATCTGTCCTTTCATTTTAGTATCACTATTCATAGTAACATTATTTAGTTCAGGTAGATCATCAAAGTTAAATAATAATGAATTACTTCTGCCAATAGGTTGGGCAAATGCTTCAGATCCTATTATTGAATATATTCCTTCAATAGCAGGTTTATCAGCTTGTGCTTTAGTCATGTTAATAACTTCAGCCATAGATGTATTAGGATCAATTAATCCTTTAGTATATGTTTCTCTAACATTATTGATATATGATTCTGTATCAAAAGGATTACCAGCAACTTGAAATGGATTCATCACTACCTGTTCAGGATATGCAGTACGATCTAATGCTCCTTGCTTAGCAACAGCGTGTAGTCTTAATGACCTAAATACGCCTTGCCTGATCTCATCACTATGCTGAGATAAATCAACAGTGAATCCAACGTGATTAACATCATTAATAACAATTCTTTCACCAAGATATTGTCTCCCCCTAAGAGCTCTAATTATAGATAAGGTTTGTTTATTGGCTAATTTTAAGTTATCAGTATATATTCTGATAGTGTTGTCATCTATCTGAGGATCTACCTCAAGTGAGTTCTTGCTAAGACCTCCAAGCAATCCACTAATTCCAGATATCTTAGTAGCATTATGTCCAGGTAGTCCCATCATATACCCTATTCGAGCACTCATTCGCGGTGATATTTTTACTGAACCATCACCATGTCGAGGACCAATAGATCTATTAGTATCAGCTTCAACATATTCAATTTTAAGATCAGAAAACTCTCTTGCCATTGCTTGAACAAAGTTCTCATCTGGAATATAGTCTGTGAACATCGCATTCACACGTTTAACAGCATCATAATCAGGATTAGCTACTAATAGTCCATCCATTGCTGCAGTTGCTAAAAGACGTGCTTCTTTGGACTGTGGAGTACTCTTTTCATCTCTTCTAATATATTTATAAAAATTTTCTGGAGTAACTTCTTTGGTGCTAAATGACCTAAACACTTCGTCACGTTGACCATACTTATCAGGACTCAATCTGTTTGCGGGAGTCATAGCATTGTTAAGCTGATCAATAAATGATTGAATATAATTATAAGGTGCTGAGCCCTCAACATAGTAATTTTGAGCATCAATAACTGCCCCAATTATCTGATAAAATGGCACCGAGTCAGGAGTTTCAATAGAGTCTTTAACAAGTTTTTGTAAATTCGCTACAGGATTTTTGTCTATATTTTTTAACATTCTTTCAGCAGCTCTAACAAAGGTTATCACTTCTGGTGGTTGTTGATTCTGGGGCAGACTATTTGAGGCTTTTATTACTATATCAAGCATAGTGGAACCTATAATCTCATCCACCCCAGATATAGATGATTCTGTTTGACCAAAATTATCGAGTACCATATGATTAACATTATTTAAAATTGAGTTAATATTATCCGCCATTGTTTCATGGATGTTTTTTATTGGATCAGGTTCATTAGCATCACCTGTTGCAGGATAAGAATACGTTTCAAGAGCTGTTCTTGCTCCTTCAGCAAGTTCTATTATGTCCGCATCCATAAAGTAAGGTGGAATAATTTGCTTAGCAAAATTATGCAGTACTTCATCTATCCCCTTCTCTATGGCTGGACCTCTATCTCCCCAATGGTTTACCATTCTGCGGAATGCAGGAGCATATGTAGGGTCATCTATGTTTATGCTATATCGAGATTGAATAATAGGTTTTAAGTCATCCCATACTGTAGCAAAATCTCTGTCTGATATTCTGTCTGAATAACTAAGATTACGATTATTGAATATGCTGTGAAGTAAGTTATCGACATCAGCATATTCAGCAGGAGTAAAATTAAGATTGCGAAAGTCATTAACTAATTCACGTTGTTCAGCTCCATATACTGCTGCTTCCGCAGGTCTTTTGTTTACTGTTCTTGCATCCATTCCAGTGATAGATAACATTTCAGATCCATTAGTAGCGAATACATGAGTTAAATGCTCTGTAAACTTCTCGTATGAATCTCTGTCAATTGTATTGACAGTCATCGCACCATTCTCACGAACTCTATATACTCCAAGAGTTAGGTCAAATAAGCTTTTTATTGAGAACTGATTAAAGATTTCCTCAGATCCAGGAGTAAAAAAAATACCTAATCTTGTAGCAAGATCTTGCCTAAACAAATTCCATAGATTATTATATCCCCCTTCATCAAGCCCGCCTATAGCAGTGTAAGTTCTATCATATTCACCACGAATCTCTGCTAATGCTGCAATAAGATTATCTCTATTAACAATTGTAGTATTATTTATTAATAGATCTCTATATGCACGTGTATACGCCTGAATCTTCTTGGGGTCAGTAGACTGATCTCCTGTTACCTTGAAGAACATGCCTCCCATTGATGCTGTACCTGAAGCAGGTAATCTTGCAAAACCTTGCTCGTTAAGAAGCCTGGTAACTGATTCTTTTTGAGCCTCAGTCATATTCTTAGATTCTTCTAAACTAATCGTCATCATGCTTTCAGACTGTGTTACTTTACCAGTCTTATTGATTGCAGCCAGTGCTGTCAAATATGCTTTATCTGTACTACTAAACTTAACCTGGAGAGTTCTCATGATAGAGTTCTCCTGATACTGATGTACCAACAAATAGTTTATTAAATCATCGTTTCTTAATTCAGACCTTCCCTTTAAAGCAAGGTATCTCCCAACTATCTCTCGGGAAGTATCAATGTCATACCCTGTTGCTATTGCCATACGTGCAACGTTAATAGCTCCATGTACTTGTTTAATCCTCTTGACTCCTTCATCAATAGGTATAGTCTTGTTATTTATGGTTACCGCTCCAACATGTAGTATCCTATCTGTTGTGTTAGCTTCTCTATACGAATTATGAGCATCTATTTCATTACTTGTTAATCTTGCTATCGAAGCATTTGCTATGGTTGTTAATATATCTTTATACTCTTGAACAGATAAATTATCTGGCATATGAATATTTATTTCATCGTTATCAGCACCAGAGTTAGGAGTGAAATCAACTCTAATATTATGTCCTATGAGAAGACTGTTAAGCCTATCGTTAATAGCTTGAGTCTCTTTAACATTTAATCCATCAGCTAACTTATTGATATAAGTACCAACATATCCTCTCATCATTTCAGTTGTTAATGCTGAGCTCTTATCTGGATCATCAAGAATCAATGTTACAATATTACGGTTAAGATCTAATTCTCTTGTATGAATAGCCTCATCGTTAATATAGATAGTTGTACCTGCATTTTCTACAGGGACAACACTTATCGCATTAGCTTTACGTAATGCAAGCTTTCTTGAGAAGTTGTTATCCACACTTTCTGAGATAGTTACAAAATCTTCTAATACTCTTTCATTTGCATCAGCTGTTGCAATGTAAGCTGCAATAGTAGATCTATTACCCCTATCTACTCTCATGATACTTAATATATCTGATAGCCCTTTAACATCTCCTGAAGGGATATCATACATTGAGCTAATACGATTAATAAGATGAGTTTCAAATTGTTGGTCAATGCCGTTTAATACCGTACTAACTGATTTAAACCTCTTAAGAATACTATCATACTGAACTCCATTTATCCTGTGCCCTATAAGTTTCATCATAGTGATAGCTTCATGCTGTGCTTGGAATGCTTCTTGTATTCTAATCTCTTTCTTCATTGATTGATTAGATGCAACTGCTTTAGCGATATCTAATTTATTAATAATGAGATCAACCATAGATGTTCTTAACTCTCGTATAGTTGTATTCATTATTTCATAATCATCGCCTGTTGTTGATTCAGGAGTACCAGGTAAAGAAGCTAATATTCTTTGAGCAGTAACCCCTGCTGACTCACCAATAAGAGTACGTACAATGTCAGGATCAAGTCCTTGTGCTGACGCAACTAAGTCAAATAGTGTATTAGGATTCTCAATTCCTTGCTGCTTTATTCTACCCATTACGCCATTAAATACAGACTGTTCTTCTTGGGTTAATGTTGAATTCTGATAGTTATCATATAGTGTACGTAATGTGTTTATTGAATCGATTGTATTATCTCTACCAAAAAATGTTAATGATTCTTTGGTAGCATTATATAGTCCACCAAACATCTCATCATTAATCTGTATATCTCCATCTTTAAGAGTCTTATCTAAATCAACATTAAGAACACTTGTGATAATGTTTTTCATTCTATGAGAGAACTCACGTGAAGCATCATCATTGTCTCCTATATGGATACGCTTAAGATACTCATATGATTGCTTCGCGAGAGCTTTATTATGTTCAGTTGCTCCACGATGAGTTCGTAAGTATGTCCCCATTGTATTAGCAAAGTCATCATAGTTATCACGATTAAGATGTATATTATCTTCAAGCATAGCAAGATTAACTGCACCTCTTGCTGCGATATTAACACCATAAGGGAGAGGAGATCTACCTCCTAATATATCTGCTATATCATGTATATTATTTGCTGAGACAGCGAATGCACGAGACATAAATGTATCCTGTGCTGTATTCGCCCCACCAGTAAAGAGTCTAAACATTAGATTAGTTGCTAACTCTTGAGAGATAAACATAGATGAATATAATTGAGCAGCTACTTCTGGGTCAGTACCTCGCAAGGATAGTACACCATCTTTATTATAGGCTAAAAGAGCCATATCCATGCCTCTAAGCCCTCCAGGATACATAGTATTAGTTATGTCAGCTGTGAACTTAGCAATGCCAAATAGCTTCTTATTCTGTTGAGATAGGTGACTAAACTCCCGAGCATTCTTCTTAAACCATTTCTTTGTGAGAATAGGAGCTATTGCATTTGGATCAGTTTTAGATAGTTTACCTATCACAACATTACGTGCGAAGTTCATGCCAATATTGTTTACTACTCTTCTTCTATACGCATCCCATACACTACTTGTAACAGTTTCAGCAAATGATTTTGCATCTCTTCCTTCTTCTAATGCACGTTGTTTTTCAATCTCGTGCATCTTAGTGAATACGTATCGTTGCATAGTTAATTCATGGAACGCATCACCCCAACCAATTCCATTAGAAGCATAGTTAATTGAGTTGAATACAGCATAGTCTATTGCAGTATGGTACGCAGTCTCTAATCCTTGATTAAGCATCGGCATCATAGCAACATGAAACATTCTTCCTATTCCACTACCAGGACTTGAAGTATCCTCAACAGCTCTAAGTAATTGTCTTAAAGTAGTCCTATCTCCGAAACCTGGAGTGCTATGCACCATTGCTTTAGATAATCCATTAGATATAATATGTGATAATGATTCAGCTGCGAGTGTTGTAAGCATCTTTTTACTTCCAAATTTAAATTCATCAGCGAATCCTGTACTCATTGAATACTCTCCAAATGTGTTCTTTACGACATTTAATGCAGTCAAGGCTGTACGAGCGTTAAGCCATGTGGATCGAAGCGTATTTACGGCTGTTGCAGACGTTGCACCACCTATTAAGTATGCTAATAGAAACTGTTCTCCTATAGGTAATACAAATGCTCCTACATTAGCAGACATTCTACCCATCTCTCCAAGCATTTGATCTTCAACACTTGCAGTATAGAAATGTTCTTTAAGTGCAGCTTGTCTAAAGTTCTTTGATAATGGATTAAGTTTACCTTCAATAGAATCTTCGATCAACAATTTAGTAGCTATACTACCAATGATAGTATTACCTAATGCTATTGTTGACCATTGAGCCATTGACCCACCTATATTAACATTATGTGTAATCTCTGAATAGTATTTCCTTGAACCATCAAGGCTTCGGATATAAACATCTCCATCAGCATCAGCAGTAGAGAAGTTTCGTATCGCCATAGTTCTTTTATGCTCACCGTCATTACCTAATATTTCATTAACAAGAGTATTAGATTTACTCATGATTTCATTATATGCTTTATTGCTTCCTATTATAGGGCTTAATCTATCATAATCAGATACCATAGAGGTAGCAATATTATATGCTAATGCTCTACGTGCAGCCTCTCTGGGATTATTTTTAGCCTCAGAAGCAGTCATTCCTAACTGACTATGATTAGCTATTGCAGAGTATGTGAGTATAGCACCTGTCCCAGACACTGACTTGTAATCATCCATTTTAACAGTGTCAAGTAGTTCATTATACACTTGACCTATTCGTTCTTCTCTACTCATATCTCTTTCCTTTACTTAACATCGTATGTCCCTATTAAGTCTTTAAACCTGATTCTTATGTCTTCCATTTGTTTGTCAATTTGTTCTATTTTACTTTGTAACTCTGTTCGCATACTCTTACCTTCTTTGCTCTTAGCTAATTTTTTATCCATACTAGTCATCTGGTTGTAGAAACCTTCTTTTTCTTTTTGATATAGTTGGTACATTCCGGTTAAAGTTTCTAACTCTTTTTGAGCTTGAACCTGTACACCTTGTGCAGCTGCAGTAAATCCTTGAGCTTTATCCCTCTTCATTGTACCGACTAAGTATGCTGCCCCTTGTGTGAATGTGTCCATATTCTTCATCACTTGAGTTACTTTATTAGCTATATATTCTTCAGGGTTAGTCTGTATTAACGACCTTACATATTTCATTTGTTCATACTTATCATTAGCATCTTTAAGTAATTGTTCAGCACCAGGTACTCCTGCTTTAGCAAGATACATTGCAGAAAAAATAGAGTATGCAGATGTCTTAATTCGTCTGTCAAGATCGTCTTTTTCTCTTTTAATACTTGCTTTTGTTGGTGTACCTCTATCTATAGTCTCATGAATCAAATTAAGCATCTTCTGAGCTTCATAATTATCCTCAAAGAGGGTATCATATGAATGAAGATTAACTATTGCATTAGCTATATTCTCAGCTTCTTTTTCCTCATTCTCAGCAAGACTTGTTTCTGGCTGATCTTCTTTAAAGAGGGCAGGATCTATCTTTAAGAAATTCTCATTAATACTCATTATTAATCTCCTTTGAAAGAAGTTTTTTAAAGAATCTTTCTATAATAGCATTTGTTTTCATAATAGATGATCCAATAATTTTCCAGACAGATGCATTATCAAATTCTCCAATATATTCTTGCGTGTTATCTGAGTGACTCTCAATATTGTCTAATATTGCTTTATCTTTTTCTTTAGCAGTATCTATATCCATTCCATAGACTTCTTTTTTATGTTTCTTAACTGCTTTTATAAAAGCAGAATCATTGTAATAATTGTCTTGACTATTTTCAGCCCACTTCTTAATTTTATTGTCTAAGCCATCAGGATTATTAGGATAAAAACTAAACACACCATTTGCATTATCAAATTCTCCAATATATTCTTGCGTGTTATCTGAGTGACTCTCAATATTGTCTAATATTGCTTTATATCTTTTTTTAGCAGCAGCCATATCCATGTCATAGACTTCTTTTATATGGTCATTTAATGCTTTTTCAAAACCATCATCATCATTATCATCATATTCGCCCCAATTAGCTTCAATCCACTCCTCAATTTCTTTTTTTCTTTTGTCTTCGTTAGAATCCATATATGTTTGAATAAAATCTTTGTACTTCATTTGTAGACCTGTATTATAGTCAAGCGCTGACTGCTTTAGTTTAGCACTCTGCGAACTTACATCAAACTTTAATCTGTCTTGAAGAGCTTTAACATTAGCAGCTTGCGTAACAGCATTGCGCATGCTATTAGTTACTTCTTTCTCAGCAAGTCCTATCTGTGCTAACATGTTAAAAGCATTAGTATAGTTATCATGAGGTCTGTATCTGTCAGAGGTGTATCCACCTCTATCACGATCTTTTAATCTATTCTGCATAATCTTTAACCTCCATCATAACTTGAATTAGTAGGCTTTTTAGGGGCTAAAAATCTATAATACTCCAATATTATATCATTCAACTCTTTTTGTTGTGTAGCAGCTTGTCGTTGGTTTCCTATTCCCATTATACCTGTTGCTGCACTAATTCCAATAGCAGTAGCATCCATAATTGCACTACCCCAGTTCATCTTCTTCTTGCCATATAGTCCACGTTCAGCACGTGCTTCAGCCATACGTGCTCCAGCTTCTTGATAACGTTGATGATTAGCCTGCATTTGATTAGTATACATACTTTGTACTCTATCTTGCATCTCAGGATTATTCCTATACTTTACAAGCATCTGTCCAGCTCTCTGTGCAGCTTCTTGAGATGATATACCTAATTGTCCACGTTCTCTTTGGTCAGCAGCAATCTGTTTATCAAGAGCTTCCCGCATTTGTTTACGTTCTTCATTCTCTTCTTTATTCTGCTGGCGACTATTCCATAGAGATGCTCCTGCTCCAGCTAATGTCATCATAATTGGAATCATAATTTCCCTCCTTTAAATTAATTCTGTGAAGTATCCAACAAGATTAACTCCTGTAATCTTGTATCCTTCAGATTCTATTGTATAATATATTCTTCTAATATCCATATCAGGTGATACAGATAAAAGCACTTTACCATGTACTACATCTATTTCTCCTTCAGTAAATGATTTTTCTTTAATAGATTCACTATTAAAAGCATTGTAAATATTTATCTTAAGAGTTCTTAAAGCATTATTTATTACACTCTTATACTGTATCACGCTAACTTCAATGCCTGTGAGTATAAACATATTCTCTTGATACTCAGGTAGAGTTATAACAGAAGACTTAATCTTCATACTCTGCTCCTCATTCTCTCTTGTATCAAGAGATGCAATAATTAATTCATCACCAACACTAATCAAAAACTCAGGCTCACCCACAGCACCATTAATAGTCTTAGTTCTGATCAGTAAATCACTAATATTTTCACCACTTATTGTTGGCAAGTCTCCCATTGATACAACACCTGCTGGGAATATAGATTTAAAGGTAATTTTAATAGCATCATTCTCACCCATTTCTGTATAGAGTATAGAAGGATACTTAACTTTAGATGACCAGAATACGATACTGTTTTTGACCTCTGAAGACGAATAGATTATTCTTCTCTTTACTATGTCGAGTCTATTGATTGAATATACTTTAATCTGAGTCTTATCTGTTGAGAGGATACAGAAGAATATATCAATACCAGAGATTACAGGCGAGTCTATGATAGTTCCTGAATCAGCAAACAATGGTATAATATCATTCTCATCTTGATAATATACTTCTGAGTGAGTTTTTTTCACCATGAATAAGTATGCTCCTACAGTATGTAGTTTAATTACTCCTGCTCCAGATAATGAATTAATCTGGACAGACTGCTTACTTGTCGAGGTATACTTGTATAGTAACGATGCGAGATAGAACTGTTCATTATGCAACAGGTAACTTTTGTTATTTACGTTAACTAATTTATCGCCTCTAATGATATTATAGTGTGAAAAATCCATGCCATTATATTGAGTAACTGTATCCATATCAGTATACTGTCCCGTTTGGTTTAACTGTTTAGTTGGATACACCATAATAGTTCCGACAAATCCTTGATAGAATTCACTTCTTGGTAACATATAAGATGAAAACTGAAGGCTTGAATTATCATACTCCCCCTGATAAACAGCAGATTGAGATAGCTTTCTGTATGCGTTGCAGTATGAAGAACGATATTCGTCGTCTGTAAGATCACTTAGCTTATCTATATTTAATAAATGTACATTAAAAGCAGCATAATCTGTAGGAGTTTCATATGCGTACAATATATATGTTTGATTGTTTAAGCATCTTCCTAAAAAAGAACCACGCATTGAGTTTAAGTATTCCTTTCCTGTATCATTATTTTTTTCGGGATTCCTAATTAACAGCAATCGCTTAACAGTGTTGTCGCTACCATTAATTTCCGTATCGGTATATCTGTACATACCATGTTTAACAACAGTATGATTATCACTATTTCTCATTGGTTGTAATATAGGTAGTATCATAGGCAATGCAATTGCTTCTGTATATAACGGGACAACATCTTGATACTCAGCATGCCCACGTGTACGATATGAAGGTAACATAAGTTGTCTAAATATACCGCTCGCATGTGATACTTTAAAGTCATTAGTCTTCCAAGCATGAAATGAATTACCCCAAACAAATACTGCTGGAGAATATTTTGTACGATACGGGATAGCATATGGTTGATTCTCTTGTGTTAAAGACTTCGTAAACATAACATTATTAGACCCTGAAAGCTTATCCCATACAGTAGGGATCTCACGATCTTCTTTATTTAGTTGGTACATCGCAAGTTTAAAATATGAATACGGAGCAGAAGATAGATAAATTTCACTATTATTGAAATTATTTAAACCTCCTAATGTTACTTGGTATTTATTCTTTGTAACAATCTTTGAAGGTGATTGCTCTTCATTCTTGTGTTCTGCAATAACAGATAAATCATCATTTGGATTAGAAATATTAATAGAATCAGCATTAATAAACATATGTTTTTTTAATCCTGTTGCCCCAATCAAGCTACCTATACTATAATAGCTTTCAAAGGGGATACATGTTAATGTTGTTCGATATTCTTGGTTGTTAATCTTATAAGATATTACAAACAACTTTTCTTCACCTTGATCATCAACCTTGATATCAGTAATAATAAAAGTATTAATATCAAGATCTGAAAATTGAGGGAAATTATAATAAGCAGGAGAGAACTCTTGTTGTGTTATTTTATTGAAATATGTAAACACTATTTTTGAATACATGCATTCATCTTCCCCATTATTGTTATAGGAACATAGATTTAACTTATACCCCCTAATCTCATGATTATTATCAGAATATATAGTAATTTTTTTATCTATTGTATCGAATTGTGTGTTGTACCCATAATGAAAAGATGGTGCAGCCTTTCTCTTTTTTGAAATAAACGATCTATCTGGATCATGCCAGCATAAGTCTATACTACTTGGAGTAACGGATACAGTATGATCAAAAGAATTATCATCAGTATTATACTGTCTAATTTTCATTGAAATAGGAATTAAAGCATATACGGACTCACCTTCAGCAAAGTATTCGCCTTCATCAGTTTCTGACTTACTGTTTGAGGTTGATATTAACTGTGTTTGATAAACAATCGATACATCTATCATATTTGCATCCTGGCTAATAGTATGAGCTAAACAGTTTAACGATTTAAACACTCTGCATTGCATACCTAATCCATCATGATTAAACATGTCACCTGTAGCATCTTTGACAATTGCTACATTTTTACGAACAGAATTCACAGAGGAATATATTTTGGGGGTATAGATAAGATTTCTTGATACAGAGATTTCTTCATTTTGTTCGAGAGTTGTTATTGTTGACTCTGTATTATAGCCCTCTATGATACGTTTCTTGTTAATAAAATCATCATCCTGATTAACAGTTTTAATAAGTCCTGCATGCACAGCAGCTTGAGACTCAACACCTGGATGACTGCTACTTGATACCTTACATATCCCATAATTTTTTGATATATGTAAATCATCTTCATTACCAGTCAAATGGGAAGAATGCGGGAAGCAATAAAATTCAGCAAATAAAGGATCCAGATTTGTAAACGTAATTATGGGGAATGTTATTGAAGGAAAAGGTTGAGTATTAACATTATTATAAAAGACACCACCTCTTGCTAAGTCTAATATATAAGGATCTGATCTAAGCTTACCATATACAGGGATACATGGAACAATAATTTCTTGCCTTACATCTGGATCATCTGATAATGTTACAGGAATTGCTTCCATTTTTACAGTCATGGTAGAGCCTAATGAAGATGCTACATATGATTTATTTAAATCAGTCTTATCAACGTTAGAGTGAGTGTCAAGTATCCTGCCCATGATGGTAACAAATGCTTGCTTAGTGTGATACGAGGATAATGCTTCTACTCCCATGCTTCTTTTGTTCCATGTACACACAAATCCAGAATCACCATCTTTTGCCTCATATCTAACTGGGGATGTAATGTCATAATCCCTCCATTTCATATTAGTTTCTTGTTTCAACTCCACTTTATCAGATGGAAGTATCTCATCACGAATAGTATTTGGATCTGCTGTGGTAGCTTCTTCTATGATAGGATAGTTCTCTTCACGTGGTATAGTATTATTACCAAAGAACTTTGTTTCTAATATATCTATCTTAGTAGCTTTAGTATCTACTGCATTAAAACTACGTGCTTGATCCTCATTATGTCTTCTTTCTTGAAGCTCACCTATAGGGCTATTCTTATATAACATATGGCTTAATCCTCTTATCTCTTGGTGCCATTGTATCAGGGGCACCATCTTCTTTGTATATTCTTGAGAGTAATGCTAATGCTTGAAGACACGCATGAGATATACTTGGGTTCTTATCCATTATATAGAATGAGTAATTAAGTATATCTAATACGTGATTATCTTGTGTCCACGCAGGAGCAATACCTTCTTCTTGTTTACTTGTTATATGTCCATACTGAACCTGTTTATCACAGATTAATTTACCATTCTCAATCTTTATATCTTCATTCTGCCAAGCATAGTATTTCTGATTAGTTAAGAGATATGGTACATTAAGAGTTAATACGCTTAAAGTGGTACATACTGGAGATTCAATATATTTACATCTATTCATCTTTACTAATAAGTCTTGTACTAACGGTAGTGCATATACAGGTGAATATGGTAATTGACGATACTGATGTATAGTGCTCATAATTGAAATGCCTTTATCTTATGATTATGTCTTATATCGAAACGAGGAGTTATCTGTCTTGACTCAGCTAATAAGTTATTAGCTTCTACGCTGATAGCTTCTATCAATGAATATACTGAACTAACATCTTGTAATGCTAATAAGTATAATAACTGAGATATACTCTTCATTAGCTTAGTTGGTTCATGTTCTTTTAGATCTTTAATAACATTCATCTTATATACTCCTGGAGTTAATATAGGAAATTTATCTATTAATGTCAAGCTTTTTTTATCACTAAAGTAACTCTCAGCACTTTCATACTCAGTGTTAATCTTCTCTTGAAGATCTATCTGTATATTAATCAGAGGGACTCCAATGAATGCTTGCCAATTGATTTCATCATCAAAGTTTATTACTTGTTCAACATCTGATTCAAATAGATGTTCTTGACTATCTGTATTAAGCTCAAATATGGTTAATGCTTTGCCTATAAAGATACAGGGTGTCTCAATGTTAAACCATGATGTAGTGTAGCCTCTATAGCAATATTTAGGCAATGCTAAACGTAATTCTTCTTCATACTGATTGTATAAACTAACAGAACTAAAGTTCATATGTAGCTCCTGACTTTAAACTTGTGAATAAACTCAGCTTAGGCTTATTCACGTTATCATTATATAGTTTAATATACTTAATTGCTAATGACTCATACATTGATTCCATATTAGGTTCTAATCTATTACGATAATGGATTGCATGCATCATAGCAATAAGAGGATATACTAATCCTGGAGTAAAATGTTTCTCTTTAATTTCATTATACTCTTTAAAATTATAATTCCCACTTGTACAAAGATATGGATAAGCATAACCAAGTACATTAATAATACCCTCTGCATATACGACTTCACCATCTAAATAACTCTTTCCTGTTGGTTCTTGTAACTTTATTAAATAATTTATTGTTTTTATTACATCTTCACTATTTCTAAAATGGACAGGATGAGTATCCCAATGTTCTGCACTATGTACTGCTGTTATTTCCTTAAACATAATAGATTTTAATTCATACCTCTGGTCATCTCTCTCTGTAACATATTCAACATCTTCTGATACAAACTCTGTGTTAAGAAGATTAATAGATACAAGTTCATTAAATTTTAGTGATACAACAATAGGATACAGTACAAGTTTATTAGCAACATACCAGTATGCTTCGTTTATCATTTCAAGTTTCTTTGGATTAGAATATTCTTCAAGTACAGGAAACTCTTGAATCAAATCATCAATAGTCATATTACACCTTCTTTAATTGTATGGAATACTGATTCATGTATCTCTATCATCTTATCACAGTAGAAGTCTAACTTAGCGAATTTAGATGCTATTCCTACAGATGTTAATAAGAAATTAAACCTATCTTGTTCAACGTTAAACTTATAAATAAAAGGGTCTACATAATTATCTAATGTTAGTTTCACATACAGCACAACATCTTCTTCTGTAGTTCTCACAATATTGTGCATTGAAACAATAGTTGACAATCTCCCATCAGATATAATAGGTTCCCAGCATGAACTAAGTACACGTGGAGTTCCTTCTGGTATCTCACCTACCACGAACGACTTAGAAAATAACATAGCTGTACCTCTTGTAGTAATGTTTAATACATTACATGGCTCAACATACCTTTTAGAGGCTGAAATATCAAGAATACAAGGGTATAATCTGTTAAGTATATCTAAACCCTCCTCACTAAGTGTTCGTGTCTCTATGACGTTATTTTGAGCGTCTATGAGATTTGCCTCGAGATCTTCTACTCCTTCACGTAATTGGAAGCTGTGTAATCTATTGATTTCATTATTATATACTAACGAGATATATGCTCTCATTTCTTTTTGTAGTTCCTTTTGAATACAGTATATCCTGATTCCTTTAACTTGTTAATAGCATAGTCTTCTGATTCTGAGGTCCAGAGATGTTCTTCTATATCCTCTTTTGATTGAATACTTCTATTGTATATGGTAGGGATTGAATCAAATTGTAATGTTGCCCATTGTCTAAACTCTTTATCATTCATTCTCTTTACACCAATATACTTCTGTTGAGATAGAAAGTCTTGCTCTTCTTTATCTTCTGTTTTATACTGAGTAGATTGATTGAATATAAGTCTCTTACCATTAGGCAAGCTTAAATCATATCGTGATACTTCTGGTGCTGTTAGATAGAATGTTAATGGTTCTTTAATCATTGTTCCTCCTTAAAGATGAGGGGCTTACGCCCCTCTGAGTTGTTGGGTTAAGCCTCATCTGGTGCCCAGACTACAGCGTGATTCTTAGGGTTACGAAGCAAGAAAGATGATTCGCCTCTCATAGCTTCAAGGAATGCGTCTTGACCAATATCTTGGATACCACCTTCAAGCTTATCTGGACGACAGATTACTTGTTTAATGTTTGCAGTATCAATTGACAAGAGTATATCTTTAGCATCTACATGACCTCTACCAAAGATATGATATGCTACAGGGAACTGTACCATATAATCTAATGCAGGTTCATGGACAAATGTTATCTTATGTCCTTTGGATGTTTGGAAAGTATATATCTCAAGACCATATGTAATCTGAGATGGTTTTTGTATCATTACTCTACCACCAAGAAATGGATCATTCATTACTGATCTAACATAGAGATCAAGCTTACCAAGAAACTTACGTGATGCTAATAGAGTTAAGTTCTCTGATCCATTGCTTCTAAATGCAAATAGAGAATCTGCTAAACTATCGAACCAATCACCAAGCTTTAATGCTACCTTAACAGATGATACGTCATCATCAAACCCACTTCTATTTCTCAAGTTCTCAAATGGTTTCTTCATGTATGTAATAGGGAATAAAGCATAGTCAAGCATACCACCAAGTGTACGTACAGGTTGATTACTTGCTATTGTGTTAAGATTATTAACAGCAAATGTTTCACCTTTAACACCAGTTAAGTATGCAGCTACTTTACTTTTCTTATACTCTTCAAGATAGAATGCACGTGTATTAGCGAAATCATCTCCGAATCTAAACTTAGATGCAGCATGAGTACCAGTGATACCATACTTAGGACTTGCAAAGATTTGAGATAGATTATGACGTGATTCACGACTTGTTGTAATGTTTCCACTTGGTCTAAAGATATCACCTTCAGGAATACCTTGTGGCGCCACAGTATTCTGTCCAATCTGCATCATACGAGATGGACGTGATATCATGCCACCAAACGCTCCCCCTGCAGTAACTTCATCTGCAGTATCAGATTCTTCTTGTAACACTTGATCATCGTCAGCAATAAAGGTTAGCATGTGAGTATAGCTTGATAATGACTCGTTACTCATAGCAGGGTTTAATGTTAAGACAACAGATGCAACATTGTCAATTGTAGCATAATCAACCTTTTCAAGTCTCATAAGTACTTCGTGGAATGATGCTGTTTCAACTGATTTCTTTTCTATTTTAGCAAAGTGAACTTCATCCCATGCAAAATACACAGGACTTGAAGTAGATGAAGCATCAAAAGTAAAGAGTGTTGCAGTTTCTACTGCATTAGTATATCCGAGATTCATTACATATTGACGAATAGAATTATATATCTCGTATGCTTTACCTTGATAACTTGTTGATTCAGGAATGATTATCTTGTAATATCCATCACTATCTTTTACTGCAACGTTAATAAGTTCAGCATTATCAACCTCAGCAAGAACAACATTGTTATTACTAAGTACTCCTGCTTTAAACTCAAAACGTCCACCTACATAGTCAGAGCTTGTTACAGCGTGCATCTTTTTTGTTACTGATGAGCCATATCCTGAACCAGGTAGAGCGAATGTAGTGCCATCAGATGCAGTTGCATGAGTATCCATTAAGCGTACGTTATCAAGTTTAATATCGAACCATGATTCACCTTTGTACTCATCTGCCCAAGTTATTACAGGAGGCGGAGCACTTTCTGTTGCCATGTTATATAGCAATGTGAGTAGTGGGGTAGCACTGACGTTCCAAGTCATCATAGACCCTAACAGATCTATTTGATACTTGTCTGACTTACCTTGTATAGTATCGTTAAACAGATCGCCTGAGACGAGCTGAGTTGAATATGAGGCGGGATTATATGTCTTCGCTTGATAGTTCTGATCAAACGACCCACCTTTCCAATGTATGTTATTATTTGCCATTTATATCTCCTTGTATGATTTATTAAAAGAAGGGATGTTGTTGCCTCCCTCGTGGCATGTTATAGTGTGTTGACACAGCAGAAGGAGATGGTGCTTCAGCTATATTTGGTGAAGGTCTCCTCTGCTGTGGTGGTTGTTGTGGTTGTTGACTACTTTGTTTATAAGATTCATAAAGCATGACGAACTCACTTGGAGATATACTCCTTACGAATTCGGCTACTTCATTAGGATTATACCCTTTTAACAGGGCTTCTTTCTCTACGGCTTGTTGATAGCCTGACTTTTGAGGTTGCGAAGGTTGTTCATTCTGATAGCCAAGATCCTGACCAGGTTGTGGTGCAGGTGTTTGATTTTGAGATTGATTAAATTCACGCATAAGTTTTTCAATTGGGTCTTCGTTCTGGTCGATTGTATCTGCTACTGCACTTTGTGGTGCCGCTACCTGTGCAGGAGCTTGCTGTACTCGTTCATTATATGATTGCGGACTCGTTCCACCTGGATTATACTGACCTGATTGAATCAGTCTCTCCATGTTTTGTAGGCGTTCAAGTTCTGAGCGATTAACAGTTACAGCATTACTGTTAGATTGAGTAGTATCTTGTGGTCTATCATTCCCCGCACGACTACTATATAATTCTCTTGCTCTTCCTTGATGGTTGTATCCGAACGGATCTAAGTAATTACTTACAATCTGTTCTTGTACATCCCTTGTAAAATTTGCTCGTGATGTAGTTACATCACCTATTCTAAAATCTGCTCCTCTTTGGTTCTTAAGGTCTATCATTCTCATTCTCCTTCATATTAATAATTATGATTCAATTGGTGGTTCTGCACCACCTTCAAGTGCATCAAGTCTGTTTTCAATAGTTGTAAGTTCGGTGTTAATATTTACAACGGCATCAGGCAAGTCTGCAAGATTATTAAGAGCCTCATTAATCGATGATAGTGCAGTTCCCATATCTTGTTTAAAATCTGAAAGCTGACCACCAAGAGTATTAATATTGCTTTGCAAGCTGTATAGCCCATCTATTTTCCCTGCTACCTGCCCTAAGTTTTCCATGATGAGTGCAAACAGTTTATATACATTATTCATTATATCTCCTATTCAAATATTGTTCTTATCATTTTGTCTTCTATTGATTCTTCACGTTCCATCATGACACGTTCAGCTTTAAGTCTTTGTTTCATTATGTCATGTTTAGCTTCAAGAATCATATTGTTAATAATCTTTTCAAGTTCTATCATCTTCTCTTTAGTCATGAGTTGATCTTGGAACTTGGATCTCATAGTTTTAATCTTAGCATCATTAAGTAATTTCTGCATCTTGAGATCAGCTTTATCTGTGATATTAGTAACACGTTGATCAGACAATTGCATCTGCACACGTTCAAGTTCTTTATGTAGTAATGCAATTTCTTCTTCTCTATCATTGAGTTCACTATTAAGTTGGTTGATAGTATCAAAACGTTGCATCAATTTCTGACGATCTTCTACTGGGGCATGTTCTAATACTACACTTGGATCAACAGCTCCTATTTGAGCTAATTCCATCATTAATCTAAGCATTGCCATTTGATATGTAGGTGAGTATGAGCCAGCAACCACTCTGACATCAAAGTTAGTAAAGTCTGTTTCATTCATTATGTATGTTAACTCTTTAACATATTCACCATCTTCTATAGCTTGTGTAAGCTTAGCTTCAATTTCACTATCAGGTACCTCTTGTTGTTCCTGTTGTTGTATCCATTGTCTAACTGATTCTTCATTATCTGGATCTAAACCCTCCTTCTTATTAAGTGTTACTGATTCCACTCTACCAGCATTATCAGTAATATTAATAACAGTTTCTTTATCGATATATGATTGAACATATTGCAGCATGACAAAACCTAACCTTGAGCATGCTAATTCCATTACCATGATAAACTCTTTGAGTGATTCAATAGCACCTTCTTTGATATCTAATAGATCACTCTTCCCTTCTCTTTGTATATCACCATACCCAAGTATCTGGTTAGGTATAGTCAACCATTCAAACTCTTGTTTAGCATCAGCATAAAGACTAAAGAATGCGTTGTTAAGAGGTTGTCCATTGATAATAAATGGAGGTTGAGCTTCACCTTCTAAGATGGTTGCTGAGCCAGGAGTATTAAGATTCTCTAAGAACTCATCAATATTTCCACGTGGTATGTCAATACTTCTAAAGATCATCTTAGGATTACTCATAAGTTGAGCATTTAGTATAGTTACACCATATGTTTTATTAATAAACTTCTGGATAGTCTTTAAGAAATGTACTTCACCACGTTTATAAGGATTATCATATCCTTCGACATATATAGGTATGATAGGATACTCAGTAATATGTTGAGGTAACATCTCTTTAAAAGCATGTTGATACCCTATTAGAGTTTCTTTCATTATACCATCTATAGTCTTTGAGTAACATTCGTACAAGTTTACATACTGTCTTGTTGAATCAAATACTTTATGCAAGAAATTATCTCCTCTGTTCGCTACAGGTTCAGCATAGAATGAATTAGGTATCTCAGATACGAGATCATCAATGCCATACACTTGTTTAACATAGCTAATAGGAACATACTTTCTTATTATAATCATTTCAGCATCATCGAATAGAGGATGTCTTGATTGAGGATCTACAAGTACTTCATCGAACCCTAATTTAACAAATTTTACTCTATTGTTTTTTGATAGGATAACATGTAGATATGACATATTGTCTATCAATGCTGATTTAACAGCAGAAGCATATGTGTATAGTCCACCAGAGTTCTCCCAGCACCAGTCAAGTATCTTATTACCTAATGCTGCTTTCTTATCATCATGATCACCTATAGCAACTAACTTATATTTAGGTATAGAAGATGATACAAGACCTACCATACCTTTAATTGCTTTACGTATCTTATTAATTACGATATCATATTGTCCACGTGCAGCAAGTATCTCTTTCTCTTCAGGCGAATATTGTTCACCTTCATAGAACATTCTATTTGACATACATTCTTTCTGCCAAGCAGCAAGCATATTATTATCATAAGTAGATATCTTAGTCCATTTCTTAGCAGCTTCTTGTGGTGAGTACTTAATAATTTCCATTCATCCCTCTTTTATATAGTTCAGCTTCTTCTTTACGTAATTTAGTTAATGGATACGATTCAACATATCCATGTTCCATTCTTGACATATTATGATTAATAAAGAACTCAGCTGCTTTATCATATCTTTTTACTTTAGTAAACTCTGTTACTTTAGAATATCTAAATAGATCAGGAGTGATACAGAATGCTAACGATACTAACGCAATAAAGGCATCAATACCGAGTTCAATTTCCATAGGGATAGTTTCATCTACTACTTGAATAGCACGCTCTATATCCTCTCTTAATAGCTTCTCAGCCATTATTGGAGTAAGTCCTTTCTTAAGATGTTCTTCACCTTTTTTAATTATGTGATTATATCCAATAGCTTCATATCCACTATGATTAATGTATGGTAGAAATGATGGTTCATTCCATTTCTTTATAAATCGTTCTACTGCTTGATACACTATATTATCAGTACTTTCAGCATACATCATTCTCTCTCCTTAATAGAGGTGCTGCACCACCATAGTACAATATCTTGATTTACCTTCTTTTTAATATTATTTAGCACGAGGAAGTCTTGCACAATTATTGTGGTCAAGGTCGTAACAGCACCGATCATTATATTATTTCTTTCCTTTTGAAGCAAGATAATTATGGAATGCTTCTCTTAATGCTTCAACAATTTGATCATCAATAGTAGTATCAGTCTTTTTAGACAGATGGTCAAGTACCTCTATGATGATACTAATAATAGTATTAGTTGGTAATATCTTTAGTATTTGAGTTATTATTTTATTCATTATAGTTTCCTCTCTTCATGTTTCTTCTTTAGCAAGTAGATTAGATAATTCTTTAGCTCTAATACCAACTTGTTTAGCCCAATTAGAATCTAACATTTCTATACTTGCTTGTTTATATTTGCCTTCTTCTATTAGTTTAAGAGTCTTCTTAAAGCCTAATAGTCCATAGATTCCGAGATTGAAACACATGTTAATTATGATATCTTGTACTGTATTTGAATGATCGAATACCCAGAAGAGATGATGCTTTAATTGTTTCACACAATTGTCAATATCGTTTCTAAGTAGATGTTCAGCTTCCTCTTTAGATATGCCTACATCGTCTAAATTACGTCCATATCCGATGCTTAACTTACCAGCAGAGCATCTATATGGCTTAAGCATTAATCCTTCGTGTTTCTTTAGTAATTTGATTCCATCTTCTGTCATTTTACTACTCCTGTTATAACTGATATAGTGAATCCTATTCCGAGAGTACCGAGTATATTAAGAATTAATGTAATTATTTTTACCCAGTCTTTAAGCTTAGACCTTTCACATTTATTGTACTCTACCATGTTCTTATTGAAGTATGTAGGATCATCCATTTTAACAAAAACTTCTTTACACTCTAATCGTTGTGCTACATATTCTTCTTGCATACGTACAAGTTTATTGATCTGCTCTTTCATATGTTCAATTGATGTTTCTATTTTAGCTATCCTTTCTCCAAGTTTTGAATCAATAGTTTGCATTGTTACCATCCTTCCATAGATGGTCGGGTATAGCCCAACCATCTTCATTTAATTCCACAAACAGTTCACCGTTACTATCGAGATCATCTACAGAAACATATAGTTCCTGATTAGGAGGCATGATAGCAAACACGCCTTCAATGCTATCTCTCATTCCGAGAACTAATTCATGTACCGAACTTTCTTCATCCATAGAATCAATCCATTTAATCTGAACATAATGTACTTGCCTATACACATATGATTCATCAAATGTTATAGTAAATATATACTTATTAGTATTAGGGTCTTTGACCTTATTAGTACATACTGTCCACTCATTTGAATTAATTCTGTACTTTACAACAAATTTATCTACGTCTATTTCATACTCATCTAAACATGCTGGATTAGAATCGAACTCTAATCCGAACTTCAATGTATATACTCCAGATGTAATAGGCATCTTATTAGCACCAAATACATATGAATTAGAGCCTTTCATAACACTACTGGTGTATGGAGTTGCCTCACTATTAATATAGATGTTTAAACGTGCTGCTTGAGGTAATAACAATCCATTATCAAGTGTTACTTCAGATTCTAATATGAGATATCTATTAGAATCAGTTACTGATAATTCTATGTTGTTAATCAGTTGATCCTCTTCAAGTAGCCCATGATCAATAGATAACCCTGCTACAAGCTGTTTAGGCTGTACATTGATATCAAATAGCTTTAGATAAGTAGTTGCGTAACTCATTGTTCTATCACTGTATTGTCTTTCCCAATGTTGCCAAGTTTAACTTCAACACTTGGAGTGCCAACAAATGCTGTACCGTAAATAGGGGATACAAATGTAACATATTTTTCAACAACATCAACATGAAGGATTCTAATAGTAGTAATTTTAGAAAAATTGTTAGAAGGATCAGTCTCATTTTTCCATCTAAACGCATACTCTGTATCATAATCGTTTTCATCAAACTTAAGATCAGGAATGGTAACAGTAAATTTTGTTTGGTTATTTGTTCCAGTTCCTGCAGACACTGATGCTCCTGTAACAGTTTGCCAGGGTAATGATGTAGGGGATACACCTAATCCTAAGTCTCCTACTTCAATAGTTTCAAACTTTGCATACTGAACTTTTATATTTGTAGAGGATACAGGGAAAGTCTCTTTTGACACACCATCTGTTCCACCGTCTGTGAGCTGTATTTCAAATACAACTTTAAAGTGTGTATTGTTTATAGGATGAGTCTCTACAATACATTGATAATCTATAGTTTCACTTTCAAGTTGTGAAACTTGGTGCATAGCAACAGAGTTTGTTTGATTGTCAGCACCAACCTTACCTGTTTTAATTATCATAGAATCTGACGGCAATTTTAATTGTGCTGTGCTATTTACATGAAGACAAAGCTCTTGCTCTAATTCTTGATACATATATTCATTTGACGCAGAACCAAATCTCAGTACAGGACGAATTTTAAGGTATACGTTTTCTTCTGTTTCATTAGTTGGTGTTTGTAGATTTAAATTTGATAAAATTACCGTGTTGTTTGGACCAATAGTACTAAGATCTGTATCAGGAATAGTTGTTAATAGCTTAGCACCCTGTATGGTAAACTTATCATTGTTAGTCCCACCAAATTTATAGTCTGTACCAGTTTTTCTATTCTTGTCAATCAAGTCTATTCTATATATCGAATTAATTTTTTGATATACATCTGCCATACATTTCTCCTTTCATTATAATAACATCCAATTTAATGGAGTCTTTTTGCGTGTACGTCTATTCTTTGAATTGTCAATTGCAGCATCTACATCATACATAGATGGTGGATAAGCATGCAATGTTGCCAGGAATGCACCATCGACTGTATCATCATGATCTCGGTATTCTTGATTGTATGACGTACACTCTTGAAAGAAAGCTTTGATATTATTACAGTCTTTAATATAGTTCATTCTACCTTCGTTTATAATCGGATCAAGAGACAACAACCACTTATTACTCTTACTCTTTCCACTTTTAAAATCTCGTATAGTAAAGAATCTACCCATTGTAGGCATCATATCTTTACATATATCAGCTAATGCTTGTTGATACCCTTGAGTCTCTATAGTAACAGAGTATGGATTATACTTCTTTACTAAGTTGAATATAGTCTTTGCTTGATCAGTAGGACTCATTCTCTCTTGTATTATATCAAGTATGAGGAATGACTTATCTGGTAATTGACCAACAACAAAGAATACTGAATAATCTGCATCTTCTTTTAAGGATACAGCTGGATCAACACCAATGAATACATTAATAGGTATCTTTCTATTATCATACTCGATATATGTATGACTCTCTTCAAGATGGAATGTAGCATTAGTCTGCCTAATCATATCTATGTTAAACACTGGTCTACCCTGTATCGCAGGTATATTATACATCTCTTGAAGGAATAGACTAAGCTTATTCTTACTGATAGCTTCTTCTCTCTTCATGTTGATATAATCCATAGGGAATCTTGATGCCCATGTAGGTACTCCATCATGTTCAACAGCAACCTCCATGTAGCATCCATGAGGTGGCTTGAACGATGGTAGGTCTTTAATAGTAGCTAAATGAGCGTCAGGATGCACTATAGTACCAAAGAATTGATAGGTAGTCTCACCAGGAACACCTGCAGGTAACACTTGAGCATCTATCCAATCTTTTACAGCATCTCTTTGTTTCTGAGTACTTGTATTCTGTTCTGACTCATAGTCATCTAATATGAACTTAGTTATACGGTTATTCTTCCATTTAAGCCCTCTTATACGGCTTCCATACCCTCTCGCTGATACAAAGCATCCATTAGCTGCTTCGATCTCTTCTTGATTCCATTTAGTCTCTCCCTTGAGATTACCGAATAGAGCATGAATAATCTCATTATTCTCTAACTCATCAGTAATACTGATTAAATCTTTACTTGCTTGATATGCTGATTCAGATAATAGCAGAGTAAATGGTTCTCTGCCAAAACAAATATCAGCTGTAGTCTGAATAGTTTTAGAGATGGTACTCTTAGCACCACCTCTAAACATAACAAAGGCATTATGTTCATATCGTTTATCTAATATACTATACATTTCACTATGAAACTTAGGCACTTCTGTTACAATATGTCCTAAACATATTCTTGCAAATGCTTCATAGCTTGTTTGTAATGAACGAAACAAACTTTTTAATTCATGTTCTTGCATATTCTTAAGATCAGTCAGCGTTATCATCTGTTACCTTTGTACTATTCTTAAATGTTTTTTCGTTAAATGTGAATCTGTCTCCCTTTTGATGAGCATCTAAAAAGTCATCCACTTCTGAATCAGTTAAATCAACAACATTAAGGAACTTTTTCTCTTCTATTAGTTCATTACGTGTAGGAATCTTTCTTCTTTGATCCTGTATTGTACCACCACTTATATTAAACTGTTGGAATAAAGGTTGATTCATGGTTGTTTGAGGCACAGCAGAACGTTCAAGCTCAATGCCTGCAGTTCTTGATAGCATAGCTAATGCTTCTAATCTATCAGCACCTCTACCTCTCATATTATCTACCTCTCTGATGAGTCTATCAACGATAAACTCTTCAGTTATTCCTCTCTTCTTCAGAGCCTCAACCATTTTTTCTTTAATCAAGAATCTAATCCTCGGGGTGAGTTTAACTCGCCTATTAGTCTTAAGGAATGTTCCCGCTGCCAAATATTCAGCACGTCTATATGGTCTACATATAGGGTGTTCATCATATGATCGGGCACCTGAATAGTTTGTGTGAGGTAGGTGTATACGTGAGAATGATGTATAGTCATATCGTTTAATGAGTCCTGTTCCAACAGAGAATGCTTTAATAGTCTTCCCATTAATTCTTGTATAGAGATTCCATCCATCATCATAGAGAAGGTACTTCCCTTTCTGATCATCCATTGTAATAAAGTCTCTATCCACAACTTCATCTTGTTTAATATCCCACTCATTGTACAGAGTCACTTCCTTCGTCTGATTCTTGTACGTTACATTCAGTTTGATCATCTATATCCTCTACATTTACATTAGCATTATACATCTCATTCAATGCTTTTTTACTGTTGTCGTATACGTGAATAAGGTCTTTCATTACTTTATTCCTAAACGTTCTATATACAGGCTCATTTGAGTGTCTACAGTACTCAAAAACAGATAATACTACAAATTCAATTCCTTTAGCATATACTTCTTGTAGTGTTGGTACATATTCAGTGTTTTCATTCTCATTCATTCTAACTCCTATCTTGTATTAACTGTGTTAACCCACTCCATACTGGCATCATGGGTACGTTTCTGTTCGATTAACGATTCAACTTTCTCATCTTTATCAGGTTCAACCATAGCAAGTATATCACCTTTAGGAATGATTCTAACATCTTCTACCATGTATCCACTATGCTTAGGATACAGTACATACTGTCCTCTTGTTTCACCATACAACACTTCACCGATACCATACTTAGGGTTATCATTATGCGGTAACACAAGTAGCGTATCAGGTACAAATGCTACGGGTTTAACAGGGATTAAGTGCTCATTAATTGTATTCATTAGTATCTTCATTAATAGTCTCCACTTGAAAGCAGTTCATTAGCCAACTGCATTCGTCTGCTTTTTAGCTCTTGTTTCTTTGTTTCTTGTTGATCTTGTTGCTTTTTTTCTTGTTGGTTTTGGTTAGGTTTTATAGTTTTTACTTCTTTATTTTTTTGTTGCTCTAATTCTTTTTCCTTTTCAACTTTTTGTTGTTTAGCTATTGTTTGAGGATCAGTTCCTCCTGTCTTTCTATACAGTTTATTACTCTGTTCCATTAGATCAAATATAGTGTTCCATGTTCCCTCTGATAAAATTGGTTTAGATCCATAGCCCCATGCTGAAGTTTCAAATCCTATACTACGACCAGGTAAAACCTTCTCATTGTAATATTTTGCAATAGCTCCTCTATTCTGTATCACTCTAATAGGGTCATTTAGCATGTCATATGAATCCCCTTTAGGCTTAAACTTTATGCTTGGCTCATCTTTTAATAATTCTTGATATCCTATATTAAGTGCATGAGGTAACTGGAAATCTCTTGCCATACCAAAGACATCACTATTAAACATTTTATTTCCTGCTGTTGAGCCACCATAAGCACCTGCTGCAATAAGAATCCCTTCAAGAGTTTTTGGAACATTTTTAGCAAGCACCCCTGTTTTTCCCGTGGATGAAGTGAGACCTTTAGCAAACATCTCTTTAGCAAGCGCCTCTTTAGCAAGCGCCTTTTTAGCAAGCGCCTTTTTAGCAA
>Ga0265293_10002719_pt1 | contig 34525 bp, 41 predicted proteins | sample Munlanlewell138R_FD_192505 | JGI IMG/M metagenome (GOLD analysis project Ga0265293, IMG submission 192505) | Leachate microbial communities from a municipal landfill in Southern Ontario, Canada - Leachate well 138R | ecosystem: Engineered > Solid waste > Landfill > Unclassified | place: Canada... | reverse complement strand
TTAAGCAGCTATTAAAATGAAAAAACTGAAATTAATTGCAATATTACTGTCTGTTTGCGCGGGCTTTCTTTTTGCCGGCACAGCTTTTGCTGAAGAAAATTTAAATCTTTATTTTTTCTGGGGAGTCGGGTGTCCTCATTGCGCTAAAGAAGAAGCTTATTTAGAAACTTTAAAGGATAAATATCCTCAAATTAATGTTTATGATTTTGAAATATATAATCATCCGGAAAATATAGAGCGTCTTCAGAGATTAGGTATGGAGATGGGTATAAGGATAGACGGCGTTCCTTTGACTATAATAGGAGATACTTCTTTTATCGGGTTTTCCGAAATAAGCACTCCAAGCAAGTTAGAAGATCACATTAAGTATTGCTTGGAAAATCCATATATGGACAAAGCGGGGGAAGTTCTTGGAGTGTTATCAAATGAAGATCCGCACTCTTCCGGACAAAAAGAGATTATTGAAAAAGAAAACAGGATAGGCAAAATAAATATTCCTATATTGGGCGAAATAGATCCCGCTACTTTTTCTTTGCCTGTTATAACTGTTGTTATGGGAGCTCTTGACGGCTTTAATCCTTGCGCTATGTGGACGCTGCTTTTTCTTATTAGCTTGCTATTAGGGATGAAAAACAGGAAAAGAATGTGGGCTCTCGGAGTTGCTTTTATTATTGCTTCAGCGGCAGTGTATTTCTTATTTATGGCAGCATGGCTCAATCTTATTCTTTTCCTCGGACTCGTTATTTGGGTAAGGCTTGCTATCGGCTTTATTGCCCTTGCCGGAGGCGGGTATAACCTTAAAGAGTTTTTTGTAAACAAAGAAGCGGTTTGCAAGGTTACGCAAGGTGAAAAAAAGAAAAAAGTATTTGAAAAGATAAAATCAGTTACCCAGATGAATAGCTTTTGGCTCGCTCTGGGAGGCATAATCCTTCTTGCTTTTGCGGTTAATCTCGTGGAGCTTATCTGTTCTGCCGGCCTGCCAGCCATATATACCCAGATACTTGCTTTAAGCAACTTGCCAGCCTGGCAATATTACTTGTATATAAGCCTTTATATTTTTGTGTTTATGCTTGATGATCTTTTTGTTTTCTTTGCGGCAATGATTACTTTAGAAATGACTGGCATTACCGGAAAATATACCCGCATTTCTAAATTAATAGGCGGAATACTTATGCTTATTATCGGTCTTCTGCTTATATTAAAGCCGGAAATATTGATGTTCGGATAAACATTCGCGAAACTAAATTTAAGAGGCGCTTAGCGCCTTTTTTAAAACTTTTTTCGGCAAAAAATGCTCCATAAAATGGTATAATTAAAGAATAGAGAACTTATTATGAAAAAAGAAAATAAAATTATTTATTGGTTGCCAAGAATATTAAGCATTGCCTTTGTACTGTTTCTTTCAATGTTTTCTTTTGATGTTTTTAACGAATATAGCGGGTGGGAAGCGATTCCCGCACTGCTTATTCATTTATTGCCGGCAATAGTGCTAGCGGGATTTATTATCATTGCTTGGAAAAAGGAATTAGTCGGCGCGGTAGTTTTTATAGGTACGGCTATATTATATGTCATACTTGTCGGCTTTGACCGGCCATGGTCTTGGTACTTATCTATCTCCGGACCGGCAACGGTTATCGGTTTTCTCTTTGCGCTTAGCGCTCGGTATAAGAAAAAATTAAGTTTTAAAAAAGCGCCTCTAAACTAGGCGCTTTTTATGTGTTTTCTGTATCTCTTTATATAGTAACCGAATGCTAATGTGCTGGTGATAGCAGCTATCCACATTATTATTATATTCCATGGTTTCGATGTGTTAGGAATAAAAGATAGGAATATTCCTATAAACGTAAACATTGCTGCAAGTTTTCCAATGAATTGCGCTTTTAATTCAATTCTCTTTAGCTTGCCTGATATAATCAATATGCTTCCTGATAAAAGAAAAGCGCTTAAGAATAAATAAATCAAGAAAAAATGACTGGGTAAATAGCCGATATGAGCTAATGAAAATAGCGCTGCCAGCGTTATCAGCTTATCGGCTAGCGGATCGGCAGCTTTGCCAAAATCGGTAATAGAGCTTGTTTTTCTCGCAATATATCCGTCTAAGATATCTGTTGCTTCCGCAACTAAAAACATAAGCAGTGCGGTGTTTTGGTCTTTAACGACCAAAAATGTGTATAGAAAAATAGGCACCATTAAAAGCCGGAATATGGTTAGGCAGTTCGGGACAGTCCATTTCATACAATCACCTCCAATATTTTTATATATCAATGAACTGCATAGTTATATAATGAAAAACTTCATAAAACAAGGAAATAAATTTAAAGTCGCAATTTCATAAGCGAGCCTTTTTCCTTTTTATAATGATATAATTACCCTTAATGGCTTCTTCTAAAAAACATCTTGCCGGCCATCTTCGTAATTTTGTCTTCGGAGTAGAAGACAGTATTGTTTCAACAGTCGGCTTGGTTTCAGGTATAGCTATAGCCGGTCTTCCTAAAACTGAAATACTTCTTACTGGAGCCGTTCTTATATTTGTCGAGGCATTTTCTATGGGAGCCGGAAGCTTTCTTTCAGAAAGGTCAGCTGAAGAGTTTATGGAAGAAGAAGGAATGTCTTCAGCTTATTCTTTAGAAAATGGGGCAATAATGTTCTTCTCTTATTTTGTCTCCGGATTTATTCCCTTGTTCCCTTATTTAATCACTGATGTTATTTCGGCATTCAAGCTTTCTGTCGGATTATCTCTTTTATCTTTATTGGCTCTTGGTATTATAAGCGCCAAAATTTTTAAGACTAATATGCTTAAAAGCGGCATAAGGATGTTCTTTATTGGAGGCATAGCTATTGGTATCGGGATATTGGTTGGGCAGTTAATCGGATAAATATTTTAAAAAACGGAGTTATACTCCGTTTTTATTATGAAACAGTTTTTTCTTTCTTAGCTTTTTTAAAGGCTGTTTCCGATATGACCCGTTCATATATTTTTTGGTAGCCGGCAACCATCTTATTTACGGAAAAATATCTTTCGGCTCTCTTGCGAGTTTCTTCGCGGCTTATTTTATCGACAGATTTTATCGCCTTGACCATTTCATTCACTGTCTGGACAACATAACCTGTCTGCCCGTCTTGGATAACTTCAGGTACTGCTCCGCTCCTCCAGCCGATTACCGGAGTACCGCACGCCATTGCTTCGATCATAACGTAGCCGAATACTTCGTCATATTGGGTGGGGAATAAAAGTGCTTTGGCGTTTTGTAGGTATTCTATTTTTTGCATAAAATTTGCTTCTCCGACATAACGGATATTTTTACCGTCTATGTATTTTTCTATCTTATCATGCCAGTAGCTCTCTTGAGGGTAGCTCCTGCCTGCGATAAGAAGGGGAACTTTTGCCGCCCTCGCTGTTTCAATAGCAAGGTGTATGCCTTTTTTTTCCGTAAGCCTGCCGAGATAGAAAAAATAATCCTGCGGTTTAGGGTTAAAAGAGAATATATCCATATTAACGCCGTGGTATATATTTCCGACCCAGTTCAGCTCGGGTATGATTTTTCTTTGCGCTTGGGAAAAAGAAATATAATGGGCATTCTTAAATTGAAGAAGTAAAGGTTTAGCGTCCTCATCGATCGGAGAATGGATCGAATTCACAGTAGGCGTTTTAACCAATCTAGAATAGAAAGAAGAAAGCAAGTTAAAATGAGAATGGATAATATCGTATTTTTCGGCATCTCCGTAGCACTTTGAAATAAGGAGATGTAGATAATATTTTTTTATATTTTCGCTAAATCCTAGCGAATCAATTGCTTTTGGAAGAACTGATTTTACATCGCAGGTAACCTTTGAATCTCCCGAAGCATAAAGAGTCACATCATTATTCAGCTTTTTTAATCCATTAGAAAGCCACGCGGCATGAGAATAAATGGCATGGTAGGCAGTAGGGCTGGTTGCGTAAAAGTTTGAAACTAATTGAGCTATTTTCATTTTATTTTAATTTTGACAATCTTTCGAACAGTTTTAGGTATTTTTTAAAAACAATTTCAGGATTGTGATTAGTTTTTATATATCGGACAAGCCTTTTAGGTAATGGTTTGTCTTTTAATTTTTTAATTTTGTTTATTATTTCTTTAGAATTCTTAAAGTCAGCAACATAATCGCTTGCACCCTTCTTTTTAAATAGAGTGGAAAAACCGACAGTCTCAGATATTAGCACGGGAGTTCCGCAATAGATGGATTCAAGAACCACGTTAGGGGATACATCAAATAATGAAGGAACAAGCATCATATCCGCTGATCTTATAAAATCAAAAATCTCTCTTCGCTTCTTCGCTGGCAATACAGTTATTTTTTCTCGATATATTTTTTTAAATTCTTTATTTGCATCAGTATCGGGTATTTTTGTTACCGAACTTATTTGCCACTCAAGATTTTGGCGTTGTATTTCTTTAGCAAGGCGGAGTAATGCCAAATGGTTTTTAATTCTATCCCAACGGGCAATTGACCCTAGCTTAATTTTATCGCTAACTTGCTTTTTTCTGAAATTGAATTGGGGCATACTAAACGGAAGAGGTATAATTACTGAAGATTTTTTAACCTTTCCATAAACATTATTAATATAATAATCTCGGCTCCATTCATTTAGAAAAATATCCTTATCGCTTAGAGTACTTGATTCCTTTTCCATCTCTTTCAGCATTTTGGCTCCAGCGAGGGAAAAACGGTCACTATATACGTCAATTTCTTTACTAAATACTCCTGCGTGCTGTATTGCTATCGGTACGCCTATCTTGTTTGCTGAAACAAGCAAAATCCATGCATATATGGAGAATCCGTTCAAAAAAACAAGATCTATATCTAACTCCCTTATCAAGCTGGTAAGTTTTTTTATTTCTTTCTCAAAAATATCTCTTGGTTTTAATTCTGCTTCTGCTTTGGTTATGGATTGTATTTTTTTATAAGGTATAGTCAACTTATAAAAACTTTTTAGCCCCTCGTTGCCGATTTTAGATAAGAGGGAGCGTGTAGCGGTTAAAGAGCTCTCTATAATAATGCCGTTCCAGTAATAACCTTCGCGACATGCGTATGAAGAAAAATTATTTGCAAATACTGCTGGCCCACCTTTAGATGGTTTTTGAGCTCCAGGTATATTAGAAAGATAATCGTTTGATAATATTTTCATAATTACTTCATTACAAAAGAGCTTTGCGCCAAAGCCCTTTAATGAACTCTAAGCCTAAAAAAAGGCAAATTGCAACCCGAAATTATAAAAATCCGCATTAAAATTGACTAATTTAAGCCTTTAATGCTATTTTCCTGGTAGTTATTTTTAAAAAAAATATAAGGAGGCAGGGTTATGATCGATATTGATATGGACGATATTTTGGCTGAAAAAAGCGACAGCAAATACTTTCATATTAGGCCTGAAGATATTCCAGACGAGAACATCTGTCGATTCGGTAAAGCTGAAGTGGAAAGCGCCGTAAAAAATCTTCTTGGTTTTTTTAAGGCAAAAGGGTATTGGTCTCCATTCACAGTGACTGAATTATATGAATACTCAAAAGAAGCGGGATTTGATCCGAACGGAATGCTGGCGGGGCTTATTGGCTATTGGACTGATGAAGAAGATACGCCGCTTATATGTTTTCGCGGACCGGCCCATTATTTAATTATGGGAGAACAGGGGAATTTCTATGCGAGCAAGCTTCTTATCGGCAGGCTTATTGTTCCCGAAAATATTTGGGAAAGAGAAAGAAAGGTGCTCTTAAAAGGAGTTCCGAATGGAGATGTATGCCCGCCTCAAATGGATTACTGCTGGGAATGCGGACATATTGCTCCCGCCGAAGTATTTTATGGGCGCGATATTTGCCCGAATGAGAAATGTCCTTTTCCAAAAAAATGGAATGATTAAGGAGGTTAATAATGAACAGTAAGAAGAGAAAGAAGATGAAGGAAAAACTGGCAGAGGAGATATATGGCAAAGGGTACGACAAATTATGTTGGCGGCAACAGGCTGCTGTCGACTGCAGGGTCGAGGAGGAATCCAGAAAAAAATCCTAAACATCAAAAAACCGCCGAGAGGCGGTTTTTATTTAAAGGTATAATTTGTCGGCTTATTTTCTGTCTTTAAGTAATATTCCCAATCAGCATGCATGCCCTTTATCGAATTCATATCAAACGCAACTCTTTTTCCGGGACCGTGCCGGCATCTCTCAACACCCGAATTGCAATCTATAACAGAAAACTTATAACCCTTATTAAGAGTTTCTTCTATTATGTCGTATACCTGGCCTTCATCATAAAAATGTATAAAATAATCCTGGTATATTCTCCCGTCTGGAAACATCCTGTTTAAAGCATCTCTATTGAATTGGGTGACTTGGCATTCTACAAGATCCAAGTGTTTTACTCCAAGATCATTTATTCGCGGGAGCATTTCAAATAATTTATCTCGATAGTGGGGGAGCGAAGGCAATTCTACTGTTCCGGTAAAACCTTTCTTTATAGTAAGCTCCAAATTTTTATAAACCTCCTCCGAAAAACCAGAAGCAGCAAGATGAAATCTTAATTCCTGCACGCCCCAATCTTTCAAGCGGGAAAGATTTTCTTCGTTTGCAAGCAGGCCGTTTGTATATAGATAAAGATAAGTGTTTATTCCTTTCTTTTTTTCCGCTTTTCTTATTATTTCCACGAACTTTTCAAGCTGGTCCATGTATAAAAGGGTCTCTCCCGAGCTTTGTAACGCGTATATAATAGGCCTAAAGTCCGGGTTTAAGGACTTAAGGAACGTGTCTGCAAGCATGCTGTCTATCTCAAATTGGGTATTTTCCCTGCGATGAGGGTCATAATAACAATAAGGGCATTTGCACATGCACTGCGTGCCTACCTGTACGCCCACAGACGGTTCTGGGGTGAAACATCCTCGGCAACCTGGAGATATCTTCCCTATATGCACGCAATGACCCGATGCGTGGAACTGAAGCCCTTTTATTGATTGCTGTCTTTTTAATTTTTCGCTAAGTATCTCCTGGTAGGGAACAAGTCTCATAATATACATATATAAGCTTTTTAATCGGCTCGAAGCAAGTCTTTTACCGGCATATTGATGTTTTTGGCTATTATTGCCTTATTTTGGTAACTTTTTCATACGCAAAAGCGTTTAAACTTGCTGTATGGACAAAAAGAAAACAACAAATCACGCCAAAGACACATTAGCCATTTATTGGTCGGCAGCTTTTAAATACAAATTTGCTTTCTTTTCGGTATTAGTATCGGTTGTCTTTGCTTCTCTGGCGGGAGTTTTTGTGCCAATTTTTTTGAAGAAATTTTTTGACATACTCTCTGGTTCGTCTATAGCTACCGGTCCGCTTATAGAAATAGCTGCTATTATAGCCGTTCTCAAAGGAATAGAGTGGTTCTTCTGGCGCAGTTCTTCCTTTATGGCTGTTTTCTTTTCCACAAACGTAATGGCGGATCTTTCTAATAAAGCTTTTGCTTATCTGCATAAGCACTCGTTTGCTTTTTTTAACAATAGTTTTGTTGGTTCGCTTGTTAAGCGTATGCGCAATTTTTATCATTCTTTTGACGAGCTTGCTGATAATCTGTTTTGGGACTTTATACCGCTCGTGGTTAATATTGCGGTTATTTTTACCGTTTTATTCAAAATGGATATTTTGCTTGGAACGGGCGTGGCTGCGTGGCTTGTCTTATATGTTTTATTAAGCCTTGTTTTTGCAGGATATAAATTTAAATACGATCTTAAAAGGACTGAAGTTGAAACTGCCACAACGGGTTTTCTTGCTGACACGATAACAAATAATGCCAACGTTAAGCTTTGGAATGGAACAAGCAGGGAAATTAAAGATTTTGCCGGCAAAAACGGCGAGCTCTGCCGGGTTAGGATGCGTTCCTACAATATGAACAATATCTATGATGCGGTTCAGGGATTTCTTATGGCTGCGTTAGAAGTGGGTATTCTTTTTGTCGCAATAAGCCTTTGGTCTAAAGGTTCTCTTACAGTCGGAGATTTTGTTCTTATACAATCATATTTAGTTAATATCTTTATGCGCATCTGGGGTTTTGGAAGAGTTATAAGGAGAACATACGAAGCTTTGTCTGATGCCGATGATATGACGGAGGTCCTTGTATCTCCTCACAGTATTAAAAATGTGCCCGGAGCTAAAGAGCTTAAGGTTTCTTCCGGCAAAATTTCTTTTAAAAATGTTTATTTTTGTTATGGCGATTCTGATAGAGAAGTTATCTCCGGGCTTAATCTGAATATAGCTCCCGGAGAAAAAATTGCTCTTATAGGAAAATCTGGATCAGGCAAGACAACTGTTACTAAGCTTCTTTTAAGAATGCATGATGTATCTGCGGGGAATATTGAAATTGACGGGCAGGACATATCAAAAGTTACCCAAGAAAGCCTTTGGAATAATATAAGTCTTGTACCTCAAGATCCGATATTGTTTCATAGGCCTCTTATCGAAAATATTAGGTATGGGCGCCCTTCAGCATCCGATAAAGAGGTTGTAGAAGCGGCAGAGGCTGCTAATTGCCACAAATTCATATCAAATCTTTCAAATGGCTATAATACCTTTGTCGGAGAGCGGGGTATTAAATTATCCGGAGGAGAGAGGCAAAGAGTAGCTATAGCTCGAGCTATATTAAGAAATGCTCCCATACTTGTTTTAGATGAAGCGACTTCAAGCTTAGATTCCGAGTCCGAGCTTCTTATACAGCAGGCGCTTGAAAGGCTCATGAGAGGAAAAACAGTCATAGTCATTGCCCATAGGCTTTCTACTATCAAGAGAATGGATAGGATTATAGCCATTGACGGCGGAAAAATAGCCGAAGAAGGCAGCCATTCTGGACTATCATCTAATAAAGAAAGTATTTACGGAAGGCTTTGGAAATTGCAGGCAGAAGGTTTTTCTTAGCCTCAAAAGCTGTTAAGGGTTACAATTTATAAGTTAAGAAAATGGCTTTTCGCAAAAGAATATTAATAGGGACAATATCAGTTGTTTCAGTCGCCATTATTCTTGGAGTTACGGTTTTTCTGCCGGAAATAGCCGATTTTCTAATACCTGACGAAGGATTAAATATTCCTTCGCTTGACGTATTTTCTGAAAAAAAAGTATCAAGTTGCCGATTTGATGAGATAACTTATCAAATAGGAGAAATAGATCCAGGCTTTGGAATATCTGAAGATGTATTTAAAAAAGCGATAGAAGAAGCTGAAGATATATGGGAGTCGGCAACAGGAAGAAATATATTTGTTGAAAAAGAAAATAATAATAGCAGTGAAGCGCTTGTTTTTAGGCTTATTTTTGATGACCGCCAAGCAGGCACTTTTGAGCTTAAGGAGTTATTTAAAGGGATATCTTCTGCCGAAGATAGGTACGTTAAAATTAAAGAAGAGTATGAATCTCTTGCCACGCAGATAATTCCCGTAGAAACGGAGCTTGAAAGTTTAAAAAGAGAATATTCTCTTTTACAGGAAGATCTCTTCGTTACTGTTTCCTTATATAATCAGAGAAAATCGGAATATGAAGAAGAGGTCGTTTTTTGGAATAACCAAGGAGGAGCTCCCGAAAAGGAATATGAGAGGCTGTTGGATGAAAAAAACGATATAGACATACTTTACAGGCAAATAATTGCTAAAGAAGAGCAATTTTTATCCCTGCAAAATGAATTAAATTCAAAAGTAGGGGAATATAATGAAATCGCCGGAAAAATAAATACCTTTGCCGGAATAATGAATCGTCTGGCCTCGTCTATAAATAAAGATGTTTCAGTTTACAATCGGCTTCAGGCGGATAGGGAAGAGTTTGTTACCGGGACTTATAGAGAAGAAGGCGGAACAAAATCCATAGAGGTATATCAATTTTTTGATCATAAGGAACTAGTCATTATACTTGCGCACGAAATGGGTCACGCTTTAGGCTTGGGGCACGCATTATCAGAAGACTCCATAATGTATCCTAAAATAACATATCAAGAGGCAAAGCTGTCAGAAGAAGATATTATGCTCCTTAAAAGCGTGTGCCAAGGCATATAGATAGCCCTTTTTCTCTATACTAAGTTTGGGTTATAGTTCTCTATATGGAAAAAAACCCTTTTATTCGCACAATATACCTGTATCTATTCACTTTAGTCGGTTTAGTTCTTATGGTTATCGGATCTGCCGGCTTAGTTAATCTGGGTTTAAGGACATTTGTATTTACCAAAGCAGATGAAGATGACCGCGCAACCATGAAGGCGCCAATGCCAACTTATGCCCCAATATCTGTAGATGAAGCTGAAAAAGCTGCTGAAGGCGAAGCTATTATTTTAACCGAAGACGAACAAGCCGCTGTTCAAAGGTGGCTTAGCGATTATGCTGATTGGCAAAGCGCTGAAGAATCAAAAGATTATGTTGCAGCGAGAAGAAGCCGAGAGGTTTCCCAGAACCTTGCTTTTATTATTGTAGGATTGCCTCTTTATCTTTATCATTGGGGCTTAATTAAAAAAGATCGGATTAAAAATGAAAAAAAATAATAAAAACCAAGAAAAGCCCAAAGTTCCGCCAACAGGCATAAAAAGCAGAATTAAAAAAGTTGGCAACGGAATTAAAAAGAGAAAAAAATGGGCAATCATCACGACAATTTTTGTCGGGATTATTGCAATAATAGCGCTTATTACCAAGCCAAAGCCTCCGGAAATGGCCTTATTTGAAGCAAGAAAGACAGACCTTGCTCAAGAAATAAGCTTGACGGGAAAGGTAAAAGCAGCCGAAAGCGTTATTCTTAGCTTTGAGCGCGCCGGCAGAGTTTCTTTTGTTCTTAAAAATGCCGGAGATAAAGTTTATGCCGGAAATTTAATTGCTTCTCTTGATAACTCTTCTCTTGAAGCGGACCTTATGCAAGCAGAGGCATCTGTTCGTTCAGCTGAAGCTGAATTGGCTAATATTTTAAGCGGAACTCGACCTGAAGAAATAAACGTTCAGGAAGCAAGAGTTTTAAGTGCGAGACAATCTTTTGAAATAGCTGAAAAAGAGCTTTCAGATAAGCTCGATGATAATTATGGCAAGGCGGATGAGCTTGTAAGGAATAAGATAGATAGGTTTTTCTCCGCGCCGAAAAGCGTTTCTCCCCAATTAGTCTTTAATGTTAATGATTATTTTTTAGAAAATGAAATTGAATCTAATAAAAAGGAATTGGAAGATAAATTATCTGCTTGGGTATCTGCTGGAGATATTTCCGCCAAGGCTTCAGCGGCAGTAAGCGCTTTCGATGCTTTAAGAATTATTTGCGATAATCTCCTTATCGCTTTTGGCGGAGATATTACCTCCATTTATTCCCAATCTACTATTGACGGCTGGGAAACAGATACTATATCCGTTAGGTCTTCTGCCAGTACGGCTGGAAGCACTATTACCACTGCTAAAGAAAAATACCTTTCTGCTCTTAATAATCTCGCTATAGAAGAAGAACAGCTCAATCTTAAAAAATCAGGTCCTACCGCTTACCAGATTGAGTCTTATTCTGCCAAAGTTGAATCGGCTAAAGCGGCAGTAGATTCCATAAAAGCAGGAATAAGAAAAGGAATGATTATCTCTCCTATAAGCGGAGTTATCGGCAGTACCGATATTACTGCAGGCGAAATAATATCTGCCGGCGTTCCTGCAGCAACTGTCATATCTGATAAGAAATTTCAGATAAAAGCCAATATACCGGAGGTGGATATAGCGAAAATTAAAGCAGGCAATCGTGCCAACTTAACTTTAGATGCTTATGGAAATGATGTCGTTTTTGAAGCAGAAGTGATATCCATCGATCCAGGCGAAACAATTATTGAGGGAATTACCACTTATGAAACAACTTTGGAATTTATAGAAGACGATGAGCGCATAAAATCCGGGATGACTGCCAATATTGATGTTTTAGGAGGTGAAAGAACTGATGTTCTTGCTGTTCCCCAAAGAGCGGTTATTACCGAGAATGGCCGAAAATTCCTTAACATCCTTAAAGAAGGAAATATTGTAAAAGTTGAAGTCAAAGTCGGCTTCAAAGCTTCAGACGGATACATAGAAATAACAGAAGGGCTAAACGAAGGCGATCAGGTTATTACATCCACATCTTTATAATGGCTCTTATAGAAGTTGAAAAAATATCAAAAGTCTATGGAATGGACGGTTTTGAAACAGTCGCTCTTCGCGATATATCTTTTAGCGTTAATGAAGGAGAGTTTGCGGCAATTATGGGGCCTTCCGGATCCGGAAAATCAACGCTTCTTCATATACTTGGGTTTTTAGATCGCGCTACAAGCGGTACTTATCATTTTGACGGCAAAACTATAGATGAGTATTCAGAGGAAGAACTTGCGGTATTAAGGAATAAAAAAATAGGTTTTGTCTTTCAGTCTTTTCATCTTTTGCCGAGAACTTCTGTTATAGACAACGTTAAGCTCCCGTTGCTTTATTCTGGAATAAAAGAAATTTATTGGAATGATATGGCACTTGAGGCTATTGATTCGGTTGGCTTGTCCCATAGAGTCAACCATGAACCTTCGCAATTATCCGGAGGAGAAAAACAGAGAGTAGCTATAGCTCGCGCACTGGTTAACAAGCCTAAATTAATTTTTGCGGACGAACCTACCGGCAATCTCGATTCTAAATCTGGAAAAGCGATAATGGAGATACTCCAAGACCTTAATGAAAAGGAAGGAAAAACAATTATCTTAATAACCCACGAAACATACACGGCGGAGCATGCGGAAAGAATAATAAAAATACTTGATGGAGAAGTAGAGCGTGATTTTAAGGTTGATTCTCGCAGGAAAGCGTCAATAGATTTTGTAAAATAATGAAATTTTTCCAGCTTCTAAAAATATCTTCTAAAGCGCTCCTTGCTAATAAGTCTAGGTCAGCCCTTACTATATTAGGCATAGTTATAGGCATTTCTTCGATAATAATGGTTATGTCTATTGGCAAGGGAGCTGAAGGGCTTATTCTCGGGCAAATACAAGGCATTGGTTCTAGAACGATATCCGTTGAGCCGGGCAGGGAGCCACAAGGTCCTGCTGATTTTGCTGAAATTTTTGTTGATTCCTTAAAAGAAAGGGAGCTTGAAGCTCTTATGAAGAAATCTAATGTTAGGGGTGCTTCATCTTTCAATCCTTTTGTTATTCAAGGAATGAATGTTGCTTATGGCAGCGAAACTAAAAGGGGTACTGTTATAGGAACAGCGCCGGCCCTTTTTGATATCTTTAATATTCCGCCGGACGAAGGCGTTGTTTTTTCGGAAGACGATGTTAAATCACAAGCTTCTGTTGTCGTACTTGGGGCTAATATCAAAGAAGACCTTTTTGGATTATCTGATGCGATTGGAGAAAAAATAAAAATAAAGAACCGCACTTTCAGAGTAATCGGCGTTATGGGCAAAAAAGGGCAGGTAAGCTTTTTGAATATGGATGATATGATTATCGTTCCGTATACCACCGCCCAAAAATATTTGATGGGAATAGATTATTTCCACAATATTATTGTTGAAGCGGAATCTGAAGAAATTATTGATTTTGTAGTATCCGATATCAAGGCAACTTTAAGAGAATTGCATGATATCACTGATCCGGAAAAAGATGACTTTCATGTAAGCACTCAAGCGGATGCCGCAGAAATTGTAGGATCTATTACCGGAGTTTTGACGGCGCTGCTTGTTGCTGTTGCAGCTATATCTCTTCTTGTCGGAGGCATAGGAATTATGAATATTATGCTTGTGTCGGTTACTGAAAGAACCAGGGAAATTGGGCTTAGAAAAGCTCTTGGAGCGACGCGCAAAGATATGATGAATCAATTTCTTTTGGAAGCAGTCATCCTCACGGCAACGGGCGGAGTAATTGGAATAATTCTCGGGGCCTTGCTGTCGTTTTTAGCCTCATTAGTCCTTTCTAGTCTTGTCGCTTCCGGCTGGACTTTTGCTTTTCCTGTTTCAGCAGCGCTGATAGGACTTTTCATTTCTGCCGCTATTGGTCTTGCCTTCGGTATTTATCCTGCTAAAGAAGCGGCATCTAAAGATCCGATAGAGGCATTAAGGTACGAATAATGTGGTAAAATAAAAACATTATGGAAGAATCGAAAAATAATGGCGAAAGTCTCAAAGTCACGGACGGCGATAGGTATAGGGCTGTCGGAGAGCTTATTAAGAAAAGCGCGCCCAGCACAGTTTATTATTCTCTTTTAATATTTTCTTCAATAATCGTCGGTTGCGGAGTGCTTCTTAATAATATGGCGATATTAATAGGGGGAATGCTTGTGGCGCCAGTGCTTACTCCGGCTCTTGCGCTTGCTCTCGGGGTATCTGTGGGAGACGTTAAGCTGATTAGTAAGGAGTTTTGGTTGTTGGTAAAATCCTTTATCATCATCGGTGCTGCCGCGGCAGTTATGACTATTATTTTCGGCAAGCCTGAAAATTTCTTCGCTGTTGAAAATACTCTGCGCGCTGCCGCTCTTTGGTTTACTGTTGCGGTTGCCTCTGGTGCCGGAGCTACTTATGCCTGGGTTAGAAAGGAGATTGCGGATGTTCTCCCTGGAATAGCGGTTTCCGTATCGCTTGTTCCGCCAATAAGCCTTACGGGAGTCCTTATGATGGCGGGTGATTTTTTCTCTGCCCGTTTTTATTTTCTTGTTTTTTCGTTAAACCTCTTAGGAATTGTTATTGGTTCTCTTGTTGTTTTCTCTATGTTGCGCTTCTATAAAGCCGAAAAAAGGATAAAATCTGTTGAGTCTGAAAGCCAAGAAGGGTAAATAATTAAAAATAAATAAAAAAGCGGCCGTTGGCCGCTTTTGTTTTTAATTAATAAATATTAATTTCTTATCGCAAGACAATATCCCGCTCGTTGGGTATTTTATCTGGCTGATTCCCAAGTTCTTTTTATCATCGAAAAAAACTCTTAAAAAATCATTGCCGATTTTTGTTGATTTTGCGATCAGAGACATTCCGGGTTTTGCTTCTGTTATACACCATGAAAGAAGCTCATGGATTGTTAAAAAACGTTTTTTACCCGATATTTTGTCTTTTTGTTCGCATGTATTGGTAATAAAGTAAGGCGTTTCCGGAGTCGGAAAAAGATTTTCAACTCGTCTTAAGTCCACGCTTGAAAAAAGCGGTGAACCGGATCCGACCATACATAGAATATCTGTGCATTTTCTGCAGCTTGGAGGAATTACTAGGTGTACTTCATACACATCTTTTCCTTCCAGGCTATTGATATATTTAGGCAGCTTTTCGGTTACAAGAAATCTAACATCATTCATAAATCCGTTGTTTTTGTATCCGAGCTCCTCAAGCATAAGATATTGTTTATATGCCATATCCATAACCTTTTCTTGCCTCTCTCCAAACACCTTTACATCTTTTTCCAATAAGTTTACCAACATTAAAAAATCACTCCTTTTTAAAAATTTTTTAAAGTGCGCACTGTTGATAGTGCTCTACAATTACACTACTAAGAAATATATTTGTCAAACAGACTTTTTAAACTAATATCTAACAGAGGTTTTTTAAAAGAAAAATTATTAAAAGCGGTTTAAAAATATAAAGCGTTTTGCTCCAAAAATTCTGCCTGTAGAAACGGCCGTTTCTACAGGCAGAATTATAATTGGTATAAAATCTCGCTTTTTAAAATCCGCCCAATCTGTGCGTATTTTATTTTAGATCCGTATCAATCCGTATTTTTGATAGAAAATTCGCATCCGCAATATTTCTGCCGATACATATCAAGTTCCCTGGATATTTTAAAAGATTCCTTCCATATTTCTTTTTTATTTCCTATTTTATCAAGAGGAATAAACAAAGATCCTTCGGCTTCTACTTCTTTAGCTTCTTCGTTTAAAACAAGTTCGTTTTTATAAGGGCTTACTGTTAGAGTTGTTGAAAAAGAAAAACCTTTTTTCTTTGCCAGCTCGGCTGTTCTAGCTAGCCTGTATTCAAAACATCTTCGGCACCTTTCTCCGCCTTCTGCTTCGGTTTCAATTTGGGAAGGCTGATTTTCTCTATTAAGCTTTTTTATATAGCGGAGCCAGTCGCTATGGTTATAATCATCTTCAATAAGCTTAATCCCTTCTTTTTTCGCCAGTTTTTTAACTTCAAAAAGCCTTTTATTATATTCTTCCCTGCTATTTAAGTTTGAATTGCTGAAAAACAGCAAAATTTCATCAAATTTTTCTTTAAACGCCTTTAAAACGCCTCCTGCGCAAGGCCCGCAACAAGTATGTAATATTGCTTTTTTCATTAATTAACAGCTACTCATATGCTATACTTCAAGCAAGACCATATCAATATAAAAAACAAATGAGCAAAAAAATATCCGAGGAATTTATCTCGTCAGAGTGCGAACATAGCCACACCAAATATCCTGTCAGATTAGGGAGGACTATTGCTTCTTCTCTAGCTGGTTTTATCGCGGGTTTTATAGTCGCTTCTATCGGCTGGGTGGCTATAGTTTATATGCTTCAGCCTTTTTGCGATAAGTAGAGCATGATTCCTTTTATAATATCTTTTTTAATTGCCATATTTACCGCTTTTATAGGCGGGAAGTTCACCGCTTCTTCTTTAGATTGGTATAGCACTCTAAATTTGCCCGCTATTACTCCTCCGGGCTGGGTAATCAGCTTGGTTTGGACATTGATATTTATATTGTCAGCTGTCTCTGCCGGAATATTTTTCAAAAAAGAAAAAGTTTTTTCGCGCAAAGGCAAAGCCGTTGCCTCTCTTTTTATGTTTAATATCCTTTTGAATATCAGTTGGAGTAAAATATTTTTCGGAGATCAAAATATCCAGCTCGCCCTTCCGGTAGCCGTTTTGCTCGGTCTTTCTGTATTATCGATTATTTTTGCTGTTGGGAAGAAAAGCATAAGCGGCATATTGCTTTACCCTTATGTTATTTGGGCGACTTTTGCCAGCGTGCTTAATTTTTTGATAATCAGGCTAAATTAATTTTAATAAAAAGGTCGTTTAGAAAATAAATTATTATTATGGCTATTATTCCATGGAGCAAATTTGAAGATATTGATGAGTTTTTTACCGGTTCTTTTCCGGCTATGGATGTTTACGAAACAGACAGCGCAATAGTGGCGGAAATTCAGGCATCAGGCATTAAACCGGAGGATATCGATATATCAATCTCATCCGGTTTTTTGAAAGTTAAAGGGGAAAGAGAGGAAAAAGAAGAAAAAAAGAAAAAAGGATATTGGAAAAAAGAAATACATCGAGGTTCTTTTGAAAGGATAGTAAAACTGCCTGTAGATGTTGATGACGGCAAGGCTGAAGCAGTTAGCGAAGATGGAGTTATCCGCATAACTATACCGAAAGCGAAAGGAGTTAAAAAAGAAGAAAGAAAAATAAAAATAAAAGAAGCTAGTAAAAAACAAAAAACTTCGGTTAAAAAATCCAAGAAATAAAAAAACCGCGGTACAGTCCGCGGTTTTTTAAGCTTTAAGCTTTAAGCTTTTTATTATCAGCTATTCTAGCCAGAGCTTTTTTTATAGGTTCGAGACCGTTGTCATAAAGTATGGATATAGGCTCGATTTTTATTCCTTTATCTTTAAAAGCTTTTATTTTTTTATTCAATTCTTCCTCGGAAATTTCGTCTGATTTGGATAAAAATACTGACTCTGGCTTTTTCTCTAGCTCTTCACTGTGTTTTTTAAGTTCAGCGCGTATAGATTTATAGTCAGCTATAGGATTATCAGATTCTGCTGAAATAAGATGGAATAATTCTTTAGTTCTTTCTATATGCCTTAAAAACTTAATTCCTAAACCTTTGCCTAGAGATGCGCCTTCAATAAGTCCCGGTATATCTGCCAATATCAAGTCATAGTAGGCTCCGAGATTAGGTTCGAGGGTAGTAAAGGCATAGTTGGCAACTTTTGCCTTGGCATTAGTTAGTTCGTTTAAAAGGCTGGATTTTCCGGCATTTGGCAAGCCGATAAATCCAACATCTGCCACCATCTTTAATTCAAGTCGTAAATTTCGGAAATCTCCCGGCTTTCCTTCCTCAAATTCTTTCGGGGATGTATTGCTCGGCGATCTAAAGTGGAAATTTCCTTTTCCGCCTCTTCCGCCTTTCGCCATTAATATTTTTTGTCCGATTGATGTTATTTCTTCCATCGTGTTTTTATCGAGATCGTGAATAACGGTGCCAAAAGGGACTTGGATTATAAGATCCTTTCCATCTTTTCCATCCCTGAATTGGCTGCGTCCGTCCATTCCATCTTCAGCTTTAACTTCTTTTTTATATCTAAACTGGTTAAGTTTTGATAAATCAGAAACTCCTTCAAAATAGACGCTGCCCCCTTTTCCTCCAGATCCCCCAGCGGGACCGAGACTCATTAGGTTTTTATTGAATGCGACAGCTCCCTTTCCTCCATTTCCGGCAGAAAGGCTTATTTGTATATCATCTATAAGCACAGCTACTTTATATCACTTAAAAATTACAAAAACCACCCGCTAATAAATTTGAAAATAAAAACATAATAATATAGCGGGCAGCAATTTTATGAGTCGAGAGTTGAGAGTTGTGAGTTGGGAGTTATACTTATATACATGAAAATATCGGAAAATTTTTACCAATTTAAAGATGAAAAAGCTCTGATTATAATTTCCGGAACCGAGGAAGCGAAAATATTTGAAGGGGAGAACGGAATAATGAATAGCCTTGGATCAATTAACGCGCAAGAAATAAAATACTCGGATAAGGAAGGTTTTTTTGCTTCAAGAGTAAGGGGTATTAGTAGCGCCCTTAAAGCCAAAGGCATCGGGCTTGGTTCAGGATCTACTTTAAAGGATGTTAACCGTAAAGAAAGGACAGAATTTCTTAAAATGCTGGGAAAAAAGTACGGCGAGCTCAAAAACAATGGTTATGACTATATTGCACTGACAGCTCCTTCGCATGCTCTGCCTGAAATTATTGATTGCCTTAATATTCCTAAGGGAGAAGTTGAAAAAACGGTTAATATTATCAAAAAAGGAAATTATCTTGATTATAGTCCCGAAAAAATATTAGGAATTATTACGGAAAAAATGGCACCGCTCGCAAAAAAATAGGGACTGCAAATCAATAATAAAGATTGACACCTGCCTTTAACTCCGTTCTCTATTTAAAATGGCTGTGGATAAGTCCGCAGTTATTTTTTACACTTTTGTCAAAGCTCCGCTTCTTTCCTTAGTTTTTATTTTTTTGTCCAATAACTTTTAAAGGGATAGAATTAAGTTAATGAAAGTAATAAAGAGAGGCGGTGAAAAAGTAGAGTTCGACAAAAACCGCATTTACGAGGCAATAATGAAAGCCGCTGATGCTACTAGTGAATTTGGAGCAGCGGAAGCAAGGAAAATAACGGAAATCGCCACTCATTACATTAAAAAAACAGAAAAATTCAAGCAGGAGATAACGGTAGAGGAGATACAAGACATCGTAGAGTTTGCTCTTATGAGTTCCGGATACTGGAAAACGGCAAAATCCTATATTGTTTATAGGGAAAAGAGATCTCAAGCGCGCTCAACTAAAGGAACAGTCATTGAAGTTGAAAAAACTATCAATGAATATCTCAATCAAGACGACTGGAGAGTAAAAGAAAATGCTAATCTTGGCTATTCTCTCGGCGGATTGATAATTAGGATAGCCGGAAAGATAGTTGCTAACTATTGGCTGAATTATGTTTACACGCCGGAAATAAGAGAAGCTCATAAATCCGGCGATTTTCATATCCATGATTTGGATTTTTTTGCCGGTTATTGCGCTGGGTGGAGCTTAAGGCAGCTGTTAGAAGAAGGTCTTAATGGCGTTTCCGGAAAAGTTGAGTCTAAGCCTGCCAAGCATCTTGAAACAGCTGTTGCTCAAATGGTTAATTTTTTGGGTACGCTCCAAAACGAATGGGCAGGCGCCCAAGCTTTTTCGTCTTTTGATACCTACCTTGCTCCTCTCGTTAAAAATGACAAGCTTGAATATAAGAGAGTTAAGCAAGCTGTTCAGCAGTTTGTATTTAGTATAAATACTCCTTCTCGCTGGGGAACGCAAACTCCTTTTACTAATATTACTCTTGATTGGGTTTGTCCTGAAGATATGAAGGAAAAACATCCTTTGATTGGCGGAAAAGAAGTTGATTTTACTTATGGCGATTGTCAGAAGGAAATGGATATGCTTAATAAAGCTTTTATCGAAGTCTTAGTAGAGGGAGATATGCATGGGAGAATATTTACTTTTCCTATCCCTACCTACAATATCACCAAAGATTTTGATTGGGACAACGAGAACGTCAAGCTCTTGTTTGAAATGACATCTAAATACGGCATTCCTTATTTTCAGAATTTTGTTAATTCAAGCCTTAATCCTTCAGACGTGCGCAGTATGTGTTGTCGGCTTCAACTCGATTTAAGAGAGCTTCGTTCCAGGCAGGGAGGACTCTTTGGTTCCGCTGAAATGACTGGATCTGTCGGTGTAGTTACTATCAATCTTCCAAGAATCGGTTATCTTGCCAAGACTAAAAAAGAATTTTTTGAAATGCTTGGGAGATTGATGGATCTAGCAAAACAGTCTCTTGAAATGAAGCGTAAAGTTGTTAGCGAAAACTTGGAAAAGGGACTTTTACCTTACACAAAAAGATATTTAGGAGGGCTTCAAAATCATTTCTCGACTATTGGTATTAATGGTATGAACGAGGCCTGCCTTAATTTTTTAGATAAGAATATTGCCGCGCCAGAGAGCAAGCAATTTACTTTGGAGGTGCTCGATTTTATGCGCGATAAATTATCTGGGTATCAGGAAGAAACTGGTAATATGTATAATCTCGAAGCGACTCCCGCAGAAGGAGCTAATTACCGTTTTGCTAGGGAAGATAAAGCTAGATTTCCTGGCATAATTCAAGCAGGAGGATCCGAGGAGCCTTATTACACCAATTCTACCCACCTTCCAGTTGGTTTTACGGAAGATCCTCTCCTAAATCTCGATCATCAAGACGAATTACAGACAAAATATACCGGAGGAACAGTTTCGCATCTTTTCTTTGGAGAAAGTATTCCGAGTTGGGAAGCCTGCAGGGATTTTGTTAAGAAAGTGGCTTCAAATTACAAGCTTCCATACTTCACTATAACGCCGACTTTTAGCGTTTGTCCGAATCACGGCTATTTAAGGGGGGAAATTGAAAAATGTCCCGATTGTGGCGAAGAATGTGAAATTTGGTCAAGGGTTGTCGGTTATTACCGCCCAGTAAATCATTGGAATAAAGGGAAGCAATCAGAATTTAAGGAAAGAAAAGAATATAATATTAGCGAAAAATAAAAAGATGATAATTGGCGGATATCAAGGGGTTAGTCTTATTGATTACCCAGGTGTTATAGCCAGCATTATTTTCTTGCGTGGTTGTAATCTAATGTGTCCTTATTGCCATAATTCGGAACTTATACCTTTTGAAGGAGATACGGTTTCAGAAGAGGAAGTCTTTAATCATCTTGTAAAAAATAAAAATATAATTGACGGCGTTTGTGTTACAGGAGGAGAGCCCTGCCTTCAGCCGGATTTGCCGGAATTTTTAGCCAAGATAAAAAAGCTTGGCTTTAAAATTAAGCTAGATACTAGCGGGTCAGAAATTGATACACTCAAGACTTCTCTTTCAAAGAAACTAGTTGATTATGTAGCTATGGATATTAAGCATTCCTTTGATAAATATGGAGAAATAGTCCGCGGAAAAAATTATAAAGAGGTAGTGGACTCTGTTCGTAAAGCGATGGATGTTTTGCGTTCTTCCGGAATAGATTACGAATATAGAACCACTATCTGGAGAGGCGTTCATATGGAAGAAGATATTATGGATATAGCCTCTATTTTAAAGCCGAAAGAAAAATATTTTTTACAGGATGTTAAAACAGAAAAAACTTTAGTGCCGATAGAATTAGGCGAAGGGCCTAGCTCCAAAGAAATTGCTCGCGCTGTCAAAGAAAAATATCCGGAAATAATTATAAGCTCTAGAAATTAGTGTTATAATCGGTATATGAAAAAGGCCTTGCCGGTTCTTATTTTCTTTTTGATAGCTATGTTTGCTTTTTCATTTTTTTTAAAAACAGAAAAAGAAATAACATCCGGCAATAAAGTTAAAGTCGGCGCTACGATTATTCCAATTGACTCCATTGTTCGCGAAATAGGCGGCGACCGCGTAGAAAGTATTTTAATAGTGCCGGAAGGAGCCTCTCCCCATACTTTTGATCCGGATCCTGAAACAATAAGAAAGCTTTCTGGATCAAGCGTAATTTTTAAAATTGGCGTTATTGATGATTGGGTTTTAAACATCGCTGATTCTCTTGAGATTGAAGATTTTTTTGTTGGCAATAATATTTCTCTTAAATCGCACGAGAAAGAAAAGGCAGTTGTTATTGGTAAAAACGAAGAACACAAAGAAGGGGAATTTGATCCGCATTACTGGCTCTCTATTCCTAACGGAAAGATTATTGCCGAAAATATCGCTAATAAGCTGATAGAAGCCGATCCTGCCGGGAAAGAATATTATAAAGGCGGGCTTGAAAATTTTGTTTCTGCAGCTGATGAAAAAGACACAGAGATAAGAAGCATATTATCTGGCGTTTCCGGAAAAAAAATAATAACTTTCCATAATGCCTGGAGTTATTTTGCCGACGAATACGGTTTTGAAATAGCGGCGGTATACCAGTCTTCTCCTGGAAAAGAGCCTTTGCCAAAAGATGTTAAAAACCTCGTTGATGTAGCTCGCGAGAACGGGATAAAAGTATTTTTTTCTGAAGCCCAATCTTCTCCCGCTCCGCTTGAAGCCGTAGGAGAGAGCGCTGATATTGAAATAATTCCCCTAGACCCTCTTGGAGCCGAAGGATATTTAAGTTCTTTAGTTAATAATGCCAGGACCATACGGGATTCCTTTTCATTATGAAAAATATTCTCGAAATAAAAAAATTATCGGTATCTCTTGGCGGAAGGGATATTTTAAGAAATGTTTCTCTTAGCGTTGCTCCCGGAGAAGTTGTTGCAATAGTAGGTCCCAACGGCGCCGGTAAAACGACTCTTCTAAAGGCCGTTCTCAATATTGTGCCTTACTCTGGAAAAATATCTTTATTAGGAAAAGAAATTAACCTTAAAGATATTGGTTATGTTCCCCAATATTTTCGATTTGAACAGGGATTTCCTATAACAGTTGCAGAATTTTTAAGTATGTCTTTTCCGGTACCTGATAAAAATAAGATAAATTTTATTATGAAAGAAACCGGAATATTAAAACTTGCTAATAGGATGGTAGGAGAGCTTTCCGGAGGGGAGCTTCAAAAAACTCTTATAGCGCGCTCTGCTATAAAAGAGCCCAAGCTTTGGCTCTTAGATGAGGCTACGAGCGGCATAGATATGGCGAGCGCTTCGGAATTTTTCGATCTGATAGAAAAAATAAGGAGAAAATGGGGAGGAGGTATTATAATAATTTCGCATGAAATAGATGTTGTTTACAGGCTTGCTGATAAAGTGGTTGGGCTAAACGGATCTCTTGTTTTTGAAGGAGAGCCTGAAAAAGCTTTTTCAGAAACGTCGCTTGAAAAAATATATGGAAAAGATTTTAGATTTATATCCAAAAAATGATTGAGATATTCCAATACGCGTTTATGAAAAACGCAATAATATCAGGAGCCTTTTTAGCTTTACTGCTTGCGTATATAGGCGTATTTGTTGTTTTAAAAAGGATGTCCTTTTTTGGTGACGGTATTGCCCATGCATCGCTCGCAGGGGTCGCTGCCGCAATTCTTTTCCGGGGAGATCCTATTGTCGGCGGAGTTTTAGCAGCGCTTTTCTTTGCTTTCGTAATTTTTATTATGGAAGAAAAAATGAAAACTTCGGGAGATGCTGCTATTGGAATAATATTTTCTTTTGGTATGGCGCTGGGTATTCTTTTTCTCGGTCTTGTTCCAGGCTATAAGACGGAGCTTATATCTTTTCTTTTCGGCAATATACTTGCAATCAGTTCCTCTGGAGTTTGGCTTTCGGTTACTGCCGCAATAGTATTTACGGCGATTCTCTTCATATTGCGGAGACAGCTGGGCTTGCTTTCTCTTAGCGAGGATCTTGCGAAAGCGGAAGGCATTAATGCCAAAATGATAAAACTTGTCTTATATCTGATTATCGCCGTTTCTGTAGTTCTCGGCATTAAAATTTTAGGCATAATACTTGTATCAGCAGCAATGATTATACCAGCATCTTGCGCTAAGCTAAGCGCTAAATCTTTTGCTATGATGGGTATTCTTTCAATTGTTTTTTCTGAAGTTTTTATGCTCGGAGGAATCGCTGGATCATATTTTCTTAACATACCTACCGGATCATTTATTGTCATAATCGGCGCATCAGCGTTCTTTGTGTTGCAGGGCATCAATTATCTGTTTAAAGGTCCTAAAAAGGCTATAAGGCGATAGTTTTAATTTTGTATTATAATCAAGATAAGTCGAATAATTTATTTCAAAAACAAAAATGAACAATAAGATAAAAAATGGCCTCGGATTGATAGGGATAGTCCTCGCCGCTGTATTTGCCTGGAGCGTTGTTTCGTACACTAGTACTTATTCCAAATCAATAGAGCCGTCTTCGTTTAGGAATTTTTCCGTAACAGCTGAAGCGGAAGCAATAGGCATTCCTGATATTGCTGAATTTACTGTGGGCGTGCTAACCGAAGGAGGTATAGGAATTGCCGACCTTCAAGAAGAAAATAACGAAAAGATAAGTGCTATTACATCTTTTATAAAGGAAAAAGGCGTTGAAGAAAAAGATATCAAGACCAGCGGCTACAGCATTTCTCCTCGCTACCAATATCATGAATGTTATGGTTCAGACAGAGATTGTCCTCCTCCTGAAATAGTCGGTTATTCGATAAGGTCTAATATTGCGGTTAAAGCCAGAGATTTTGCAATTATCGGAGATATTCTTTCCGGAGTGGTTGATAAAGGGGCTAATGTCGTTTCTGACCTCAAGTTTGCGATAGACGATGAAGACTCTTTAAAGAGTGAAGCAAGAAACGAAGCTATAGAAAAAGCAAACAAGAAAGCCGCGGAAATTGCTGAATCCGCTGGTTTTAAAGTTGGCAGGCTCCTTTCTATAAGTGAGGGATATTATAGTCCTGTCTCTTATGATTCTTATCCACTTGATGAACAAAGTCTTGTTAGGGCGCCTGCGGCCGCAGGACTTACTCCTGTAAGCGTAAGCCCAGGATCTCAAGAAATAACTTCTACGGTAACGCTTGTGTACGAAATAAGATAATTAGGCGATAATGTCGGAAAGAAACAAAATAATTTTTGTTGGAGTAGGGCTGGCGGCGGCAACAATCGCCGCCATACTCCTATTCGCCCCTATTGGTAAAAAAATCTCCGAAGATCCCGCCAAAAATGGCGGTGAAGTTATCCAACCTCCTAGCGAAGGGCCGATGGTAAGAAAAGGGGAAGTTGATTTTATTTCAGTGGAAGGCACTGATGTTTCCATATCTTCAGAAGAAGGGATTTACTCTTTTTCCGTATCCGAAGCGGACATAACGGACGCAGACGGCAATCCTTTTAATATTAAGGATATTGTTGTAGGCGCTGAAATAGAGGCAGTTGTTGAACGTGGTGTAGCCTCTTCTGTAAAAGTGCTGTCTATTCCGGATATAGCCATAATATCGCCTGAACCGAGTTCAGTAACCGACTTATCTTTTTTCATAAAAGGTATTGCTTATAACATAACCGAAGGCGATATCTGTCTTTCTCTTAAAAACAGAAGAACCGGCAAATTATACAAAGACAATTTTTCATCACCGATCGATACAGCAGGAAATTTTTCCATACCTGTAGATTTATCTATAGCGCTCGACGCTATGTCTGGAGATATGCTTGATGCTGAAATAGGCATTTGCGGGGATAGCGAGGTTGCTAAAGTATCTTGGGGCTACTACGGCGGACTAACGTCTAAAATTAAAGTTTATTTTCTGAACGGGTCTTGTTCTAACCTCTATTATGTAGAAAGGGTTATCAGTGCTTCGCGTTCCGCCGTGCGAGAAGCTATTGAATGGATATTAAAAGGTCCTAGCGATGAAGAAAAAGAGGATGGGTTATTCACAGCTGCTTCGCCTGGCAATAATATTAGATCTGTTGATGTTCAACCGGGCGTTGTTTTTATCGATTTTTACCCCTCTATACTGCAAACTTCCCGTTGCGGCGTATCTTCTCTTAAAAGGCAAATAATTGATACAACAAGCCAATTCCCTCTGGGAGATATAGTAATCACTATTGAAGGAGACGAAGAGAATCCTTTAAATTAGGCATATGGCGTCTCCTAAAAAAGAAAATACATCTTGGGGAAAAGTTGCTAGCTGGTACGATGAGGCTGTCTCCCAAAAAGATTCTTATCAAAAGAGCCTTATTTTGCCGAATATATTAAGAATGTCGGAGGTTAAAAAGGGGGATAATGTTATAGATATTGCCTGCGGAACAGGATTTTTTAGTATTGAGCTTTCTAAAACAGGAGCCTCGGTTGTCGGCGTTGATATTTCCCAAGAATTGCTTGAGATGGCTAAAAGCAAAAAATCTGCTGTTGAATTTATAAAAGCTTCGGCTGAAGACTTATCTCTAGTGAAAAAAACCGGCTTTGATAAAGCTTTTATTGTGCTCGCTCTTCAAAATATAAATAATGCAAAAAAAGCACTTTCGGAATGCTCGCTTAAGCTCAAAACCGGAGGCAAGCTTTATATTGTATTAAATCACCCGTGTTTTCGGATACCGGAATTTTCAAGCTGGGGATGGGATGGAGATGTGCAATATCGCAAAATAGAGCGTTACTTATCTGAAACAAAAACAGAAATACAAATGCACCCGGGCGCTGATCCTAAAATTAAGACGTTATCATTTCACCGCCCGTTGCAATATTATTTTAAGTCTTTTGAAAAAGCAGGCTTCGCGGCAACTCGCATAGAAGAGTGGAACTCGAACAAGGAAAGCGAGCCGGGTCCTCGCGCCGGAGCAGAGAACAGAGCAAGAAAAGAGATACCTCTTTTTATGGCGATAGAATGTATGAAATTATAAAAAAATCAATCCGTTATTTCCGTAAATTGCATTATTAATATGAAATTACATCGTTTTATAGGAAGTTTTGATGTTCGCTTAAAAGAAGTTTGTTCTAGCGATGAAGGTCTTATTCATCAGTTAAAGGATGTCTTAAAAATTAGGCAAGGTGATAAGCTTATTCTCTGTGATGGTAATGGAAATGAAGCAACCTTCTCTTTCTCACTTAAAGGAAATAATGCTTGTTTTAATAAGGAAAGCGAGGCTAGCAAAGCATGGGTTCCTCAAAAAAAGCTTACTCTTTGTATGGCGATTGCTAAAAAAGAAAATTTTGAGATAGTTGCGCAAAAAGCAACAGAACTTGGTGTTTCTGAAATAATCCCTATTATATCTTCTCGAACCGTTAAGAAAGGAGTACGCATGGACAGGTTGCTAAAAATTACTAAAGAAGCTGCTGAACAGTCAGGTAGAGGCGATGTTCCAAAATGTTTCGAGCCGATTGCTTTCAGTGAAGCAATATCTCTTGAGGGGAAAAAAGTTATACTGCACCCGGAAGGCGCTAGCAGGAGAGATGCTCCGCAAACAGATATTATTTTTATCGGTCCTGAAGGAGGGTGGACCGAGGAGGAATTATTTCTTGCCGAAGAGTTTGGTGTAAGCAAGGTTTGTCTTGGACCTATGATTATGAGAGCGGAAACCGCCGCCATAGTTGCTTCTTATTTATTTTCAGATATAGGATAGATACCTATGTCGGATTATCTATCGGAATTTGATTTTAATTTTCCATTAGAGCTCATTGCTAAAGAGCCCGCATCCCCTAGGGATTCTTCAAGGCTTATGGTTGTAAGCCGTGAGTCTGGAGAAGTGTCTTTAAATAATTTTAATAATATTGGCAAGCATCTGCCGGCTGGTTCGCTTATTGTGTTTAACGACACAAAAGTAGTTCCTTCTCGTTTTGAGGTTAAAAAACCTTCAGGAGGGAAGGCGGTTTTAACGGCTGTGGATATTTTAGATGATTCAATAAAGGTAATGTCAGACCGTCGGCTTGATCTGGATATGGAATTAACTATCTCTTCTGAAGATGTATTCAAAGTATTAAGGCAGGAAGAAAAATATTTTTTTATCGATCCTGGTGAAAAGTTTAAATCGAGCGGGATAATTGAGCGGGAAAAAATATATAAGCTGTTTGGATTGATTGGAGAAGCTCCTCTTCCTCCATATATAAAAAACTCGCCATTAAGCAAGCAAGACATTAAAGACAAGTATCAATCCGTCTTTGCCGATAAGGAGGGTTCATATGCCGCGCCGACTGCGTCCTTGCACTTTACCGAGGAGCTGATAGAAAAATTAAAAGCCGACGGCCATAGTTTTTGTTTTGTAACTCTCCATGTGGGCTTAGGCACTTTCGCGCCTTTAACCGGAGATAATATTGTTTCGGGAAAGCTTCATAAAGAATTTTGCGAAATAAGCAACTTATCTGCCGAGATGATTTTAACCGCAAAGAAGCAAAAAAGACCAGTTATCGCTGTCGGCACTACGGCAATGAGGACATTGGAATCTTTTTATCAAGATGGAAATATTATTTCTGGCAAAAAAGAAACAGACTTATTTATTAGGGAGGGTTATAAATTTAAGGTCGCTGACGGGTTAATTACCAACTTTCATATTCCAAGATCAAGCTTACTAATGCTTGTCTCCGCCTTTGCCGGAAAAGAAAAGATAATGGCAGCTTATGACCTGGCTATAAAAGAAAAATTTCGTCTCTTTTCTTTCGGCGACGCTATGTTGATTATCTAAAAAATTAAAAACTTCACCTTTTTGCAGCCAAATTTGCTATAGTTACCAAGTAAAGCTTGTCCTTGATAATTTATAATATTAGAATCGAAAAATATGGGTATTAACGAAAAATTGACAAATATTAAGAAAAAAAGCGCCGAGTTTAAGTCATCTGTTCGCGAGCGCGCTGTTGGGTATATTATGGCCGCTTTTGGCTTAGTCGCAGGTCTTGCTTGGAACGACGCTATAAAAGCGCTTATAGAAGAATTATTTCCTTTAAGCAAAGAAACTCTTGTCGCGAAATTTATTTACGCCGTCATTATATCAGCTTTAGTCGTTTTAGTTGCTTATATTTTAGTTAAGGCGTCAGCTAATGAAAAAGATGAGTCTTAAAAAAGGCCTTAAAGCGCCTGTTTTAGGCGTATTTTTCGCGCTTCTGATTCTTCTTTATATCGTGCTTGAAGTTAACGTACCAGCCATTAAAGAAGTGCCGATAGCGGTTTCCGCCGATATGGCGGGTACAAAAATAGTTCAAATAAGTGATGGGCATGGCCGAGGCATAAAAGAAAATGGCAGGTTAATGCGGGCTATCCGCTCGTTTTCTCCGGATATGATTGTCTTAACGGGGGATATGATAGATGAATCAACTACAAACTTTAGCCCGCCCCTTTCCGCTATTAAAACTCTTTCAAGTATCGCGCCGACTTTTTTTATTCCTGGCAATCATGAGAGAGCTAATCCGAAAGGAGATGATTTTATTAATCTCGTCAGAAAAAATGGAGCTTCGGTAATGCTTAATGAGTCGGAGATGGTCGGCGATATAGCGTTATGCGGCATTGATGATATTAGCTTAAAGCTTGATGATGTCTTTCAAGCGATGTCTGGCTATGGAAAGTGCGATATTCTTCTTTCCCATTCGCCGGCAATATATAAGAGTATTGAAGGGCTTGGAATACCGCTTGTTTTTGCCGGCCACACTCACGGAGGCCAAGTTAGGCTCCCTATTTTAGGGGAGCTTATACTTCCTGATAAGGATATTCCCGATTATTTGGTTAAGGGAGTTTATTCAAACGGCGAAACTGTTTTTCATATTTCAACCGGTCTTGGAACAAGTGTTGCTCCTATCAGGTTTATGTGCAGAGCTGAAATAAATCTTATAACTCTTGTATCGGAATGAAAAATATAACTGCCAAGGTGTATCCTAATTCCCGCGAAGCATCAGTAAAAGAAACAGAAAAGGGAATTTTAGAAATTAGAGTAAAAAGCGTTCCTGAAAAAGGAAAAGCAAATAAAGAAGCAGCTGCTGCTATTGCTGATTTTTTAGGCATTCCAAAATCTGCTGTTAAGATTACTAAAGGAAGCAGGTCTAAAAATAAAGTTTTTACAATAGATGAGTAAAAATATTGATGGCATATATGCGTTTTGGAAGCCTAAAGGCATATCGTCAAACGGGTTTTTAAATTGCATAAGAAAAGCTTGCGGAATAAGGAAAGTCGGCCATTCGGGAACTCTTGATCCTCTTGCTGAAGGCATACTCGTTGTTGGTATTGGAAAGGGGACAAAAAAATTAGCCGAGCAGAAAGGATCAGAAAAGGAATATGAAGCGGTTGTCCGCCTTGGCGTTTTGAGTTCCACTGACGACGAAGAAGGAGAAAAAGAGGAATATAAATTTTCAAAGAGGCCGGAAAAAAATGATGTAATTGATGCCCTTGATTCTTTTATGGGAATTATCGATCAAATTCCGCCCGTATACAGCGCTATTAAAGTAAAAGGGAAAGAAGCATATAAGCGTGTTCGCAAAGGGGAGAAAATTAAGATGGAACCGCGAAAGGCGGAAATAAAAAGCGTTAAGCTTTTATCCTACGAATGGCCTTTTGTAAGTTTTAATGTGGTTACCGGCCCAGGCGTTTATATTAGATCTATAGCGAGGGACCTCGGAGAAAAGCTTGGTACGGGGGGCTATTTATCTTCTCTTAAAAGAATAAGGGTAGCCGATTTTTCGATTAAAGAAGCTGTATCAATAGATGAAATTTGTGGATAGTTTTTCAGAAAGGTTATAATTAAAACATGTTTGAAATATTGAATACATTTAATTTTTTAAATGGTTTGGATGAAAATAATGCTGTAATAATTCCTCTTATTATCTTGTGGTCGCTTGCGTGGAAAGGCGTCGCTCTCTGGAAATCTGCCCATAAAAACAGCAAGCCGTGGTTTATCGCCCTTCTCTTAATTAATTCGGTTGGTATTTTAGAAATGTTTTATATCTTTGTTTTCAGCAAGAAAAAAAGAGAAAAAGAAGAAAAAAGTGTTCAGTAAAATATCTATAATTGGCGGCGGGGAGCTTGGCAAGGCAATAGCTTATATTGCCGAAAGAAGCGACATTAATTTTTCAATATGGGACAAAGATCTTGAAAAGTCTTCTGTTTCTTCTATTGAGGAGTGCCTCAAAGGCGCGGAGGCGGTTTTTTTCTGCGTTCCTTCCTGGGGTTTAAGAAGCGCCTTATCTTCGGTAATCGAGTTAAAGCCAGAAGGAGCGCCAATAATATTATTTTCAAAAGGATTAGAAGCTGATACTTTCTTGTCTGCTCCAGAAATTGCCGCATCTGTTTTTTCTAAAGAAGAAGTTATATTTATCGGCGGTCCTATGATTGCCGAAGAAATAATTCTTGGCAAAGGCTGCCGCGCTGTTGTTAGCGGAAAAGGGTCTTCTGTTGAAAATGTTGCGGAAATTTTCCAAGGAGACAATATTTCCTTTGAGCTGGCAGAAGACGCTTTTTCTGTGGCTCTTCTTGGCGTTATGAAAAATATATATGCTATGGTAATCGGCGCTGCCGAAGGAGCCGAAAAAGGCAGAAATATCAGGTCTTATATTTTTTCCAAAGCTATATTAGAAATGGCGGGAGTCGTAGATTTGCTAGGAGGAGACGGGTCGCTGGCTTTTAGTTCGGCCGGAACCGGAGATCTGATAGCGACTGGCACAAGCAGGGAATCAAGCAATTGGTCCGTTGGTTTTGCTCTCTCTTCCGGAACGGCATCTGAAAAAACAAGCGAGGGAGCCGCCTCTATTGAAGGCGTTTGCGCAAGGCTTGGCGAAGTGGTGAATGAAATGGCGTTGCTCTCTTTTGCGCGCAATATGCTGTCTAAAGGATCAGTTTCGCCTGAAGATTGGGAAATTATTTTATAAAAATGATTAATTTTGAAGATTTTAGCAAAATAGAGCTTAAAGTAGGAAAAATAATGTCAGCCGAGAGAGTAGAAGGCTCTGAAAAACTCCTTAAGCTGGCAGTTTCTCTAGGGGCAGAAGATAGGCAGATATTGGCGGGAATAGGCAGAGCTTATTCTCCTGAAGAGCTTGCTGGCAAAGAAATAGTCATAGTTGCCAATTTGGAACCTAGGATTTTAATGGGTTTTGAGAGCCAAGGCATGTTGCTTGCCGCAACTGGCGAAGATGGCTTGCCCGTGCTTATTCATCCGGAAAAGGCTGTTGAACCCGGAATTTCCCTTAAATAAAAAAATGAACATAAATTATAAGTCGATAATTTTAATTGGCGTTATTGTTTTGTTAGTCATTTTGGCTCTTTCTTGGAAGTCTGAATATAATCCTTTTTCTCCAGCTGAAGAGAATCAGCCTCAAGAAAACCAAGAAGAACAAGTAGTTTGCCCGATGATTTATTCTCCTGTTTGCGGGATCAACGGAGTGACATATTCCAATTCATGTTTTGCCGAAGCTGCCGGCATTGAAAGCTATTCCGAAGGAGCTTGTTCTGAAAAAGAGGCCGTTATGCCCGCTCCCCCTTCTCAAAACGGAAACGGGTTTTGCATAGAAATATATGATCCCGTATGCGGAGTTGACGGAAAAACTTATTCTAACGAATGCAAAGCTGGTGTTGCGGGCGTTGAGGTTAGTTATAAGGGAGAGTGTAAAGATAAATAAATTTTTAATACAAATTATAAAATCCCCTGTTCAAGCAGGGGATTTTTTTTAATGCTTTATATAAGAAAGGTTTTCAAATTGCTTTATTTTTTTCCACAGCCTGTCAGCCTCTTCGCTATTTTTTTGTTTTTTTATGTTCGGTATAAAAGCAATTACGGGGTAAGACCTAATGATAGGGTTGTATATTTCTTTCAGAAAAAAATCAATAACGCCTTCAGGAGAACTTTTTACTTGTATGCCTACCATTTTCCCTGAATTTAAGATTACTAAAAAATCCGTCCTTAATTTTTCATCCTCTTTTCTGCTGGCATGGCGAAATTCTTTAATCAAGCTTCTCTCAAATAATAAATTAATTATTTCTCTTGCGCGATTTTCCGTTATTTTTCCCCATTCGTATTGATTTATATTTCTGGGCGCGCGTCGCGAATAATCTTTTAAAACCGAACCTTTCTTTTGGCAACGGTATTTATTCGCCATACTTCTCCCTCCTTTCTATTTTTAAATTTTTAATATGCTTCCTGATTCCATTAAAAGGGAAGAGGCGTTTATATGTCAATTTTTCTTTATTTACTCATAGGGATAAAATAAAAGAATGGAAAAATTGGTAATAAAAGGAGGCAAAAAACTGTCTGGAAGCATTCGCGTAAAAGGATCCAAAAACGCTATTGGAAAAATGTTGGTGGCAAGCCTGCTTACTGAAGAAAAGATTGTTCTTAAAAATGTTCCTCGAAACGGGGAAACAGAAATTGCTATGGAGATATGCCGCAGTATTGGTTCTGAAATAAATGTGGAAGGTGATGTTATTTCTATTAAAACCCCGGAAATAAAAAATCATCGCGTTTCAGAGCTATCGCGAAAGAATAGATTGCCGATTCTGGCGTTAGGACCTCTTTTGGCGCGCGTAGGGCAAGGCGAAGTCCCAATGGTCGGCGGTGATAAAATAGGTCCTCGGCCGGTTGATTTTCATACATCTGCTCTTGAAAAGCTCGGAGCGAAAATAGAAGTTAAAGAATCTACCATAGTCGCCAAAGCGGATAAGTTGAAGGGAGTTACTATCTGCCTTCCATATCCTTCTGTTGGGGCTACTGAAAATATTATGCTTGCTTCGGTTCTTGCCGAAGGAAAAACCACCATTAAGAATGCCGCGAAAGAGCCGGAGATATTGGATATGATTAAATTGCTTCAAAAAATGGGGGCAATTATAGAGCTTGGCGCGGAAAGGGAAATATATATTGAAGGAGTTCAGTCGCTTCACGGTGCCGAACACTCCTTGCTTTCGGATAGGATAGAATCAGCCTCTTTTGCGATTATAGCTCTGGCAACAGACGGCAACATACTTGTCGAAGGCGCCGTTCAAGAGCACCTTATTACTTTTCTCAATACTGTTCGCAAATTAGGAGGGGAATATCTTGTTGAAGAGAACGGAATAAGGTTTTTCAGAAAAAACGGATTAAAAGCCATTCATATTGAAACGGACACTCATCCCGGATTTGCCACCGATTGGCAGCAGCCGCTTGCCGTTCTCTTAACGCAGGCAAAAGGCAACTCTGTTATTCATGAAACGGTTTATGAAGATAGGTTTGGCTATGCGGAAGATCTTCGCCATATGGGCGCTGATATAGATATTGTTACAAAATGTTTTGGCGATCTTCCATGCCGCTTCCAAGGAGAAAGCCATTACCATAGCGCTATCATCCATGGCCCTACTCCTCTTAAAGGCGCGAATCTTGAGATGAGAGATATCCGCGCCGGTATGGCGCATATTATTGCCGCC
>Ga0265293_10002718_pt1 | contig 34530 bp, 24 predicted proteins | sample Munlanlewell138R_FD_192505 | JGI IMG/M metagenome (GOLD analysis project Ga0265293, IMG submission 192505) | Leachate microbial communities from a municipal landfill in Southern Ontario, Canada - Leachate well 138R | ecosystem: Engineered > Solid waste > Landfill > Unclassified | place: Canada... | reverse complement strand
TGATCACCCAGGGGGTCGATCTGTGGTTGAACACCCCCCTCAGGCCACGCGAGGCGTCCGGCACGAGCGGGATGAAGTGCGCGATAAACGGCGTGATGAACTTCTCTGTGCTCGACGGCTGGTGGATAGAAGGTTGGCTGGAGGACGTCACAGGATGGTCCATCGGCCCCGACCCCACCGAGTCCGAGATGATCAACTACGACGAGTCGCTGGACGCGAATGATCTGTACGACAAGCTGGAGCGGAAGATCATCCCGACCTACTACAACAACCGCGAAAAGTGGATATGGATGATGCAGAGGAACATCGCCTTCAACGGCAGCTTCTTCAACACGCACCGGGTAGTCAGAGAGTACTGCGAAAAAGCTTACAACATCAGCTTCCGAGGGATGTGATACGTCGTGGCGAAGCAGGAGACCCGAAGAGGGATCAGAGTGCTTCACGTATCTCCCGAGGCCGTCCCTTTCTGCAAAGTAGGCGGACTCGGGGACGTCGCGGGTTCGCTGCCGCGAGCCCTCCGAAGGACTCGCATCGACAGCAGGCTTCTTGTCCCCGCCTGGGACGGTGTGCTGGACGAAGTACGCGACAGGGGGACGAGGTTGCAAAAGGCCTCAAAAGATGTCTGCGTGGCCATAGACTGGCGCGTACACAGGGCCGCTGTGTGGAGGGCCTCCGAGGAGGGGCTCCCTGTCTACTTCCTTGAATCTCCTCTCTTCCGAGGTGACGGAATCTATCCGAAAGAGCTGACCCCCAATACGGTTCTGCCCTTCGTCCTCCTGTCGCAGGCGGCACTGGAGCTCGAGGATGCTGCGAGATGGGCCCCCGATATCCTGCACTGTCACGACTGGGGGACCGCCCCCCTTATAGCCTCGTTGTTGTGGCACAAACACTACCGCCACAGGCTCGCCGATATAAAGACCGTCTTCACCATACACAACCTCGCGCATCAGGGGCTCCTCCCCCTGCACTCCCCTCTCGACTGGGGGCTGGACGAGGATGCCTTTACGCTCGATGCGCTTGAGTTCTACGGCATGACCAACCTCATGAAGGGCGCAATTGCAGGCGCATCCGCTGTGACCACCGTCAGTCCCTCATACGCCCGCGAAATTCAGACCGAAGAGGGCGGTGCAGGACTGGGTGGGCTTCTGCGAAGCCAGAGTTACAAGATAAGAGGCATACTGAACGGACTCGATACATCCTGCTGGGGGCCACTTACCGACCGTCATATCCCTGCCAACTACACCATGTACGACCTTTCCGGGAAGCAAAAGTGCAGAAGGATTCTGCTGAAGGAATGCGGCTGGGAGGAGGACGAACGTCCTATATTCATATCCGTGGGAAGAATAGTGGATCAGAAGGGTTTTGACATACTCATTCCCGCAATACCGGACATGACGGAGAGGGGATGCAGGCTCTTCATCGTCGGGAACGGGCAGCCAGAATACGAGGGGGCGTTAAGGGACATGGCCGGGCGTCTGCCCGACTCTGTCTCGGTGTTCATCGGATACGACGAGAGAACAGCCCACCTGGCCTACGCTGGAGGAGATTTCTTCCTGATGCCTTCGAAGTTCGAGCCTTGCGGTCTTTCACAACTGATTGCGCTTCTTTACGGCGCGCCTCCAATCGTCCGCTCTGTGGGAGGGCTCGCCGATACAGTCTTTGAACATGCCTCACCGGGAGGCAACGGCTTTGTGTTCTTAGACTACTCAACCGGTGCACTTCTGTCGGCTGTGGATAAAGCGCTTCACCTGTTTCACGATGACCCGAAGGGTTATCGGGCATTACAGAGGGAGGGGATGGCCTGGGATAAATCCGCACCGCTTTACGCGGATCTGTACCGCTCGCTCCTGCCGGGTTAGGGCAGCCTTCACGATTTGCGACATCATCTCAAAGAGGAGGGAAAAGCCATGCAGTCCGGAAAGTACGGTCGAATACTGGGAATGGTGCTGGCCGGGGGGAAGGGCGAGCGCCTGATGCCGCTGACGAAGTACAGGGCGAAGCCGGCCGTGCACTTTGCAGCCAAATACCGAATTGTGGATTTCGCTCTTTCAAACCTCGTAAACAGCGGCGTCTTCGCCATCTATGTGCTTGTTCAGTTCAAGAGCCAGTCGCTGAACGAACATATTGAGAGAGGGTGGCAGTTCGGCGGGGCCCTCAGGGGGCGCGACTACTTCATAACCCTAGTCCCCGCACAGATGTGGCGCGGCGAGCACTGGTTCCAGGGGACTGCGGACGCCGTCTATCAGAACCTGCATCTCATAACCCTCTTCGACGCGGACCGGATATGCATATTCGCGGCTGACCACGTCTACAAGATGGACGTCGACCAGATGATCGAGTACCATCTCGACAAACAGGCGGACGTCACAGTAGCCGCAAACGTGGTTCCCTCTTCGGAGGCCTCGGCCTTCGGCTGCATTCAGACGGACGAAACAGGAAGAATAACCGGATTCATCGAGAAACCGGAGTTCCCGCCGGAGATACCGGGCAACCCCGGCTTCTCTTACGTTTCGATGGGCAACTACATCTTCGAGCGCGAGATACTGGAGGAGTCCCTGATAGAAGACGCTCACCAGCCGACAAGCCACGACTTCGGACGCGACATAATACCGAAGCTGGTGCCCGGCGCGCGCGTCTTCGCCTACGACTTCTCCAGAAACGTCCTCCCAGGACGACTCGGTGTATCCTGGAGGGAGGACAAGCCCTACTGGCGCGACGTGGGGACGATAAAGACTTACTGGGAGGCCCACATGGAGCTGCTCGACTTCAACTCGGAGATGACCTTCTACAACCCCCAGTGGCCAGTCAGAACCGTCTCTTACGCTGACCCCCCCTCTTATGTCTGCCCGGTGGACGGGCGCTCATGCCACGTTCAGAGCACCCTGGCCGCCGAGGGCAGCCGAGTTCTGGCGGCGCGTGTGGAGTCATCCGTGCTGTCTAGAAACAGCGCCGTGATGCCGGGCGCGTCGGTGGAACAGTCGATAATCGGCGAGGGAGTTGTGATAGGAGAGAACAGCAGGCTGCACAAGGTGATTGTCGACAGCCACAACATCATCCCCCCGAACACGGAGATAGGCTTCGACCCGGAGCATGACGCGGAGCATTACACCCTCGACAAGAACTCCGGCATCGTCATAGTCGGCATGCCGAAGATGCAGCTCAGAAAGGCTATGGAACAGCCTAAAGGCCCATTCTACTGGTCCAATCTCAGCTGATTTTGATTAAAAGAGAGGAGGCGGATGCCTCCTCTCTTTTTCACCGCCGCTATTTGAATATCGAATCCAGGATCTTGTCCTTTATTATATCCTCCGGCCTCTTCTCCGGCTCAGGAGCCGGAACGGGCTGCTGCTCTTGCGGCTGCTCAGGCTTTGGCTCGGGCTTCACGATCTGCTCAAGCAGTATCTGCTCTATCTTCTTCGGCTCCTCCACCGGGGCGATGGGCTGCTCTGCCGGAGCAGGCTGAAGAGGCTGAGCCCCTCCTGCGGCTGCCGCGATCTTCAGGTTCGAGAAGCCCGGCTTATCGGTCGTGCCACCCAGAGTAAAGGAGATGTCCCGGAAGTCGGCCTTCTCCATGCCGCTCTGCAGGCCGCCGAGCACGCCCCTCAGGGCGTCCTCAAGCGACGAGGCGGTGAGGCCGCCTAGCGCGCCCCCGGTAAGGGCGTTGAGCACCTGCAGGTTTACGTTGCCCGCGCACTGCAGCGCAAGCGCCTTGTTTGGACCGACAGGGCCATCGGCGGTCAGGAACCTGTACAGAGGGTCGCCCTGAGGAGCGGTAGCCTTCGCCCCCTTCTCGAGGATGAAGCGCCCCGTCTCCAGCCTGAAGGGGATGGAGACTCCGGAGTATCTGACGCCGCTCCTGTATAGAGCTGTAAGGACCTGCACCCCCTTGAAGCCGGTTATCGATCCCTCGCCTATGGTCAACGTTCCTTTGCCCGAGTAGGAGAGCTTCGGATCAAGCCCGCCGGATATGCTGACAGAGCCGCTTGCAAGGCCGCCGATCTTTCCCTCCATCCCACCCGTGAAGTCCTGCGCTACGCCGTTCACGTCGACCCCGGCAAGCTCAAGCGAGTGGGAGAACTTCATCGTCTTTATATCGAGCGCCCCTCCTCCTTTCACCGTCCCACCGTAGAAGGAGAGCGAGGCCCCCTTGGAGGACAGGGAGTCGCCGTCGAGCGCTATCGGGTAGGAGAGGTTGGCGCCCTTTAACCCCATCACCGAGAAGGCCGGAGATGTGATTGCCCCCTGCCCCTTGCCTGCTGCCCCGGCAAAGCGCCCATTGAACGAGACGCTGACCTTCCCGCCTATGCCAAGCTCCTTCGCGTCCGGCATTCCCGAGACCAGAGCGGCGAGATCGAGGCCGTCGCCGGACAGATCGAGCGTGACGTCCGGCGCGTCCCCCATCGCCACGCTCCCCTTGGCGGACAGCCTCCCTCCGCCGAACCCGGCCTTGAAGTCGTCTATGCTCAACCTGCTCGCGCTCCCCGATAGGGCTAGCGAGAGCTCCGTGGCCGTCATGCCTGCGACCGAGATTTTAGGCGAGGTAGCCTTCACCGTTATCGACGGAGAGTCCGTTGCCCCCTTTAGCGTCGCCGACCCGTCAAGCACCCCTGCCAGAGGGACTCCCAACCCTCCGACGGATGAAAGCGCGGCGAGATCCGCCTTTGAGATCGTCACAGTAAGATCTAGACCTCCCTTATCACCCGCCTTTGCGGGCAGGGCTACGGAGCCGGATGCGGAGAGTGAGCCTGCCCCGCTTTTCGCCGAGGCGGACTGGATGCTCACACTGGTGCCGGCCTTCTTCACCTTAAGCGCCAGGTCCGAGAATCCCATGCCGCCCGCCGTCGCCGCGGAGGCAGATACATCCAGGTCGAGGTCCGCCCTGTCGAGCGCCTTCAGGTCGCCCGCAAGCGTCGTGGCGGCCATCAGTCCCTTCAGGGTCACGCCCTTGACGCCAAGGCTTCCCGAGGAGAGAGTCAGGGCGATTTTCGGCGCCTTTGCGCTTCCAGAGACCACCGCCTTTGCCGTGACGGCCCCCTTTATCCCATACTCTGCGATATCGGGGTAGAACGGCGCAAGCGCGCCAGGCTGCAGCTCCTCCAGCACGGCGGTGATGTCGAGCCTCTCCCCGCCATCTACGCTCCCAGATGCACTCAGCGCCGCCCCTCGCCACTTGGCCACGGCGTTCGATACTGTGATCCTGTCCCCCTTAAAGGCAAGTGTAGCCGATGGTGACTCAAGAAGCTCCTTCATCACGGATATCTTCTCGCTCCATACCTTAACGGACAGATCGGGGGAGGCGGGCGTTCCCTTTACCGAGACGTCTACATGAGCGCCTCCCTGCAGCGCAAGCTCCTTCAGCTGCGGAAAGGATGATGCGAGCTTCGGCAGATTGAGGTTTCTGATGTTCGCCGTGAGATTCAGCTTGGGGGCGGTCATATAATCCCCGATGCTCCCCTGCGCAGTTATGGATGCGCCCTCAAACTGCGATTTCGCGCTCAGGTTCGCGGCCGTCGGAGTCAGCTTCACCTGCGCGCGCGACTCGGTGACTGAGTACCCCATCATCCCCAGGCTGGGCGCGCTGAACTCGACCACTCCAGACAGTGTGTCCGCCGTACCTCCAAGCTTGATACTGAAGCTGTCGATCTGCCCGGAGACATCTCCAAGTCCCGGATAGACCTTCTTGAGCTCCGCCAGCTCTATCCCAGAGCCGGAGAGCGCGAGGTCCACAGCCGGTGCCTTCCCATCGCCGAAGGAGAGCGACATGCCCCCTGCCAGCGGCATCCCCATGACTCGGGCGTCCATCTCCTCTACGGAGAGCCTGTCGACCCCAAACGACCAATTGGCGCTCAGGCTGTCAACCGGATAGCCGAGGATCGACCTGCCGGAATACTCCAGGTCTCCCGCCAGTGCGGGCGCGTTCCACTCCCCCTCTCCGCGGAAGGATAGCGATACCGCCCCGTCGAACCCCTCCGGCGACAGTGCAGGCCAGAAGGAGGCCAACTCTGCCAGGTCGAGCTCCTTGACGGACCCCGAGACACCGAGTGACGGCGCAACCCTTCCAGAGGCTGCTACAGCGCCCTTGCCGACCTTCAGTGACATGGAGCGAATCTCTGCGACCTCTCCTTCGAGCAACCCCTCGATAGAGCCCTTCACGGGGACGCCGTTGACCGCCAGTTCAACTTCGGCCTGAATCTCGGGCCCCCTGATCGCAAGGTCGACCTTTGATATATCCGCCCTGCCCCACTTTGAGAGGACAGAGCTATCGACAAAGCGAATTGTATCTATCGGGATCTCGCCTCCGCCTCCGCCGTCGAACTGCAACTGAGCGATCTGACCGGCGAGTTCGTCAGCATCTATCTCCACCCCTCCGACCGAGAGCATGCTCAGCCTGGGCGACCTCGCCAGCAGCGACATCAAGTTCAAAGAGACATCTAGATAGCTGGCGCTGAAGAGAGGCGCACCCCCCTTGGCTAGGGAGACCCCCTTCATGGAAAAGCCTCTGACCGGATTGCCGCTGACCTCCGACACAGTAAGATCGGCGTCCATGAGCTCCTTGACTGCCGAGCCCGCCTCCCTCACCACCAGGTCTCCAGCGAAGTTCAGCGTCCAGACAGCCCCTCCGGCGATCGCCGCGAGCGCGACAATAGCGATAAGCACCTTCTTCATTTCTATCTACCCCCTCTTCCATCCCTGTATACATCCTAACGGACATGTCGCTGATAACCAGCCACCTTGAAACACTTACAGCATCAAAGCAGGACACCCTCCGCGACCATTACGGTCATTCCACTGAGCGAGACCTTGACGGACTCCCCGGATGGATCGAACCTCAGGGACACTCTGTTTACCCCGCCGGGGTTCTCCACCTCCACCAGTGCATCGGCCGAGTGGGTACGGCCGTCGCGCATGATCCACGCTATGGCAGAGGCTGCGGAGCCTGTGCCGCACGAGTCCGTCAGCCCCTCCACTCCCCTCTCGTATGTAACTGATTTTATCCTTGAGTCCCCGTCGCCCTCGATGAAGTTTACGTTCGTACCGCCTGGGAAGAGATCGGCGTTATACCTCAGCTCACGACCTGCCTCGGTCATCCGACTTCGTGAGAGCGGCCCCCCCTCCAAAAACAGCACAAGGTGCGGGACCCCAACGGTCATGAACGAGGCAACATACACCCTGTCGAGCGCTTTAAGGGCGTGATTGAACCATGAGTCGGCGAGTGAGGTTACTCCCATGTCGAGCTCTACGAAGGGCGGCTTGACAGAGGCCCTCATCGTCCCCGCAAGGGTCGAGAAGGTCTGCTCGACCCCGGCAATCCCTTTCTCGAAGGCGTACCTTGCGATGCAGCGCGCGCCGTTGCCACACATCTCCCCCTCGCTGCCGTCGGCGTTGAACAGGCGCATCCTGTAGTCGACAGAACTATCTTTTTCGACCAGCAGAATGCCGTCCGCGCCGAGGGAGCTTCGCCTTTGACAGTAGCGCCTCGCCATCTCCCCGAGCTCGTCCGTTGCAAAGCGCCCCTCCCTGTCATCTATCACTATGAAGTCGTTTCCGTTGCCATGCATCTTCACAAAGGGAATCACTCTCATATGCCTCCCTCCCTCTGGTTATATATTCTACACTACACTTATCATCGGCTTTTTGCTATCATCGTTAAAAAGAGAAACTAGCGACGGGGAGGAAGAGGCGTGAAAAGAGAAGATTTAATCCGGTGGATAGAGGAGCACGACTGCGTCGTGCCTCTGGACGGCGGCATGGGAACGCTTCTTGCCGACAACGGATGGAGCCCTCCGGCATTGCCGGAGGAGATGAACCTGACCAACCCGGAGACAGTCGCATCCATCCACTCCTCCTACATAGAAGCAGGGGCGCGGATAATAGAGACCAACACCTTCGGAGGCACCCCGGTCAAGATGGCGCACCGTGGGCTTGAAGGCAGAGCCCGCGAGATAAACGCACGAGCGGCGAATCTCGCTCGAGAAGCCGCACGTGGAAAAGCCCTTGTGGCTGGCTCGGTCGGACCACTTGGGGAGCTGCTGGAGCCGTTCGGGCCTCTCTCATTCGACGAGGCCTACCGCGCCTTCCGCGCTCAGATGGAGGGGCTGGTCGAGGGGGGCGCGGACTTTCTGCTGATCGAGACCATGCTGGATATGCGAGAGGCGAAGGCCGCGGTGATGGCTGCGAAAGACACCTCTCCCGGCTTCGCCTTCGTGGTAAGCTTCACCTTCGACCAGAAGGGGCGAACCGTCACCGGGACCCCTCCCGAGGTCGCGGCCCGCTGGGCGTCACTGATGGGCGCGGCAGGGGTCGGTGCCAACTGCGGCGTTGGACCGGAGGCGTACGTGCCGGTCGCGGAGCTTCTTAGCGAGCATGCAGGCCTGCCCGTCTTCGTCTACGCAAACGCGGGGCTTCCGGGCGACGGGGAGTACTGCCCACCCGAGGAGTTCGCCGGGTGGGGACGGAAGCTCGCAGAGGCGGGAGCAACTGTCGTAGGCGGCTGCTGCGGCTCCACGCCAAAGCATATCTCCGCGCTCGCCTCAGCCATTAAAGGCATCAAACAGCGCAAGAGCGCGCCTCTCCGGGGCACGCCTCTGGCCAGCAGAAGCAGGCTCGTGCTCGCAGGCAAGGGGCACCCCTTCTGTGTGATCGGAGAGAGGATCAACGTATCGCGAAAATCACCGCTCAGAGTCGAGGTGGAGCGCTCCGTTTGGACCACCCTCAGGGAGGAGGCTCGCCTTCAGACCGAGGCTGGGGCTCACGTCATCGACGTTAATGTCGGTCTGCCCGCGATCGACCAGGCAGCCGCCATGTCCGCCGCAGTCGCGGCCGCTGGACAGTCCACCCAGCTTCCCCTGTCGATCGACAGCGACAGCCCGTCCGTACTAGAGGCGGGACTCGCGGCCGTCACCGGAATCCCCCTTCTCAACTCATTCACAGCCAAGGAGGACGTACTACTCCCCGGACTGGCCCTGGCGGGCAGGCACGGTGCATCTGTCATCGTCCTCCCCATCGACGAGGACGGCCTGCCGGAGAGCATAGAGGCTCGACGGTCGGTGATCCGAAAGATCATCCGCGCCGCGGAGTCGGCCGGGTTCCCACGTGAGGGGCTTATTGTCGACGGACTGGCGCTCGCGGTCGGCGCGGACCACAGAGCGCCGCGCGTCACCCTCGCCGCCCTTTCTTTCCTCGCGGAGGAGGGTATAACGTCTGTACTGGGGGTAAGCAACATATCGCACGGAATGCCGGCCCGCTCCCTGCTGAACAGGACGTTCACCTCCATGGCCATCTCAGCTGGTCTGGACACCGCGATAATAAATCCGCTCGATCACTCTATGATGGAGTCTATCGCAGCCTCTGAGCTGCTTGCCGGGCGGGATACCGAGGGCAGAAGGTTTATCGCCGCCGCGCCCTCTTTTGGAGCTTCGACCGTCCTTTCACAGGACACCAAGGCTTCCGCGCCAGTGCCGCATGAGGAGGAGCCCCTTCCCGTTGAACCGCACTTCCTGCCCCTCTCCCTTTCGATACTGCGAGGGGATGAACAGAAGTCTCATGGAGAGGCGCAGAGACTGCTCGATTCGGGGATCACTCCGCTCGACCTGGTCAACAGCGCCGTCATACCGGCCCTCGAGGAGGTAGGGAGGCGTTACGACCGGGGTGACTTCTTCCTGCCGCAGCTCATCTCGTCGGCGGCGTCAGCACAGCGCGCCTGCGACCTGGCCATGGAGCTGGTCGAAAAGTCCGGAGGCGTGGCGGAGAAAGGCAGGGTGCTTCTGGCGACGGTGGAGGGGGATCTGCACGACCTAGGGAAGAACGTCGTGGGCACGGTCCTGAGAAGCCACGGCTACAAAGTGACGGACCTGGGGAAGGACGTCCCCTCGGCCAGGATAGTTGACGAGGCGGAGAGGGGCGGATTCGACTTCGTCGGACTCTCCGCGCTCATGACATCCACCATGAAGAGCATGGCCGAGACCACGGAGGAGATATCGCGCCGCCTGCCGAAGGTGTACGTCATCGTCGGCGGGGCCTCGGTCAACGAGTCGTTCGCCCGCTCGATCGGCGCTCACGGATACGCGCCGGACGCGGTCAGTGCGGTCCGACTGGTGGAGTCTCTGCTCGCGGGCAGAGATAAAAACTGACAAGGAGAAGAAGCTGTATGCACATAAAAGAACTGCTGCGCCGAAAACGCCATGCCATATCGTTCGAGATCTTTCCCCCAAAGCCGGAGTCGCCCATCGAGACCGTCTACAGGACAATCGCCGAATTGAAACCGCTCTCGCCGGACTTCATCAGCGTCACCTACGGCGCTGGGGGGAGCAGCAGGGACCGCACTGTTGAAATCGCCTCCGCAGCCCGGAACCGCTGGGGGCTGGCCTCCCTCGCGCACCTCACCTGCATGGGGTCATCCCCGGCGGAGGTCGAGAAGGTGCTGGAGGATCTGGAACAGGAGGGAGTCCACAACGTCCTTGCGATGAGGGGAGACCCGAGGCCTGAGGGAGGGGAGAACCATTTCGCCTACGCGTCCGAACTGATCAGGCACATCAGAAGAGGGCACTTCAGCGACTTCTCGCTCGGTGCGGCCGCCTACCCGGAGGGACACCCGGAGTGCACCTCGCTGGAAGAGGACCTAGTCCACCTGAAGGAGAAGGTCGACGCAGGGGTGGACTTTCTTATCACTCAGCTCTTCTTCGAAAACGAGATCTTCTTCCGTTTTATGGAGAGGGTGCGCGCGATCGGTATCGGCATCCCTGTCATCGCTGGAGTGATGCCTGTGCTCAACTCGCGCCAGATAGGCAGAATCGTCTCGCTCTGCGGCGCATCCATACCACCTCGCTTCGCCCGCATCATGTCGCGCTACGAGCACAACCCCGAGGCGTTGGCCGAGGCTGGTATCGCATACGCGACGGAGCAGATCATCGACCTGCTCTCCTGGGGCGCCGACGGCGTCCACCTGTACACTATGAACCGCCCGGAAGTAGCCGGGCGCATAATGGAGGGGCTCTCCACCGTCCGCAGAGCCATCAACGGAGAGGAGTCCAGCTAAGAGAGAAGCGGCGCACCCCATATACCACAGCGACTTCCGGTCAGACCTGGCCGCCGAGGTAGGCCTTCTTCACCTCCGGGTCCTCCGCGAGCTCGTGGCCTGGACCGCTCTTGATAAACCTTCCCGCTTCAAGGATGTACCCCGTGTCGGCGATCTCCAGCGCTCGGGCGGCGTTCTGCTCCACCAGCAGGACTGTCATCCCCTCGCTTCTTATCCTCTGGATGGCGACCATCAGGGCGTCCACGAGTATCGGCGCCAACCCCAGAGACGGCTCGTCCAGAAGCAGCATTCTCGGCCTGCTCATCAAAGCGCGGGATATGGCCAGCATCTGCTGTTCGCCGCCGGAGAGAGTGCCGGAGCGCTGTCTTAGCCTCTGCTTCAGCACGGGGAAGAGCTCGAAGCAGCGCTCCATGTCGTACTCGACCTCGTCGCAGTCGCTTCTGAGGTACGCGCCCATGATAAGGTTCTCGTTCACGGAGAGATCGGAGAAGAGTCTCCTCCGCTCCGGTACGAGCGCCAGTCTGTGAGCCACTACCTCGTGCGGCTTAGAGGGAAGCGGTGCCCCGAACAGCTCGATTCTGCCGCTGGATAGCCCCTTGACTCCCGAGAGCGCCCACATTATGGTCGACTTGCCTGCGCCGTTAGAGCCGACAATGGAGACTATCTCCCTTTCCGCAACCTGGAAAGAGACGCCCTGAACGGCGTGGACCGCGCCGTAGTGAACGTTCATATTTTCGACATTTAGTGCGTTCATCGTCCTCTCCCCGCTCCCAGGTAGGCCGCCACGACCTCCGGGTTTTCCCTTATCTCGTCGGGCGCGCCCGTGGCAAGCAGAGCGCCGAAGTTAATCACTACTATGGGCGAGCAGATGTTCATGACCAGATCCATGTGGTGTTCTATCAGCAGTATCGTGATGGCGAACTTCTCGCGCACCTCGGTGATGAGGCCCGCCAGGCGCAGTGTCTCCTCCGGGTTCATCCCGGCGGCGGGCTCGTCCAGCAGCAGAAGAGAGGGCTCGGTGGCAAGGGCCCGTGCAATCTCAAGCTTCCTCTGAAGTCCGTAAGGAAGCGTCCCCGCCTCGGAGCGGGCATACTCCTCCAGGCCAAGGGTCCTTAGCAGCGAATGAGCCCTGTCCGCCAGCTCGCGCTCGAGCCTCCGCGCTCCCGGAAGCCCCAGCAGCGCACCGGTGAAGCTGCATCTCTCCCTCTGAAAGAACGGTGTCAACACATTATCGAGACAGGTCCGCCGGTTGAACAGCCGGATATTCTGGAATGTCCTGGCTATACCCTCTCGCACGATAGCATCCGGACGCCTGCCGCCTATCTCCGCGCCTCGGAACCTTACTGTGCCGGAGGTCGGCCTGCACAGGCCCGTGACCAGGTTGAACACCGTGGTCTTTCCTGCGCCGTTGGGGCCGATGATCCCTGTTATAGAGCCCTCCTCAACGTCGAACGACAGCGAGTCGACAGCTCTGATGCCGCCGAAATCCTTCGTCAGGCACGAGACGGAAAGAAGCGCCCTCGAACCGTTCATAAGCGCCTCTCCCCCTCCCTGACGACCCCTCTTCGGAAAAGGGACGACAGCTCCGAGTAACCAAGAAGCCCCTGCGGACGGAAGACCATTATCAGAACCAGCAGAAGGCCGTAGGCCACGAGGCGCCACATCTGCGCCACCCTGAGCGCCTCCGGCAGGGCTATGAAGACGAAAGAGGCTATCAGCGGCCCGGATAGGCTGCCCATGCCTCCGGCTATCACCGCCGCCAGCAGCTGAGTGGACTGTACCAGAGTGAACATCTGAGGCTGAATGAACGACAGGAAGTGAGCCAGCAGCCCTCCCGACAGGCCGCAGTAGACCGCGCTGACGACGAGCGACAGCAGGCGCGTGCGAAAGAGGCGCACCCCCGCCGTCTCAGCAGCCACATGATCCTCGCGAATTGCGATGCAGGCCGCCCCCCAGCGGGAGCGCAGGAAGTTCCTCGCCACCAGCACCCCTCCGACAAGGCAAGTCAATACCACCGGCAGGGTCGTGAAGCTGTCTATCCCGGGCAGTCCCCGCGCACCGTTCGTGATCTCCAGGTTCTCCAGCAGCACGCGAAGCGCCTCTCCGAAGCCTAGCACGGCGATGGCGAAGTAGTCGCTTCGCAGCTTCGCCCGCAGGGTAGGCGCGCCAATTATCAGGCTTACCGCTCCCGCTGCCACCGCGCCCGCAGCCAGCGCGAGGTAGTAGTTCACATAGTAGTAGTATGTCAGGATGGCCGATGTGTACGCCCCCACCGCGACGAAGGCGGCGTGTCCCAGGGAGAAGAGCCCGGTAAAGCCCGTGAAGATTGAGAGCCCTAGCACCGCGACCATGTTTATCCCGCCGAGTATGACGATCGAGAGGATGTAGTCCATATCAGACCTTCTCCTCTCCACTTCTGCCGAACAGTCCGTCCGGCCTCATCACCAGGAAGGCGATGAGCAGGGAGAAGCTGAACACATCCCGCATCACGCTGGACACGTAGGTTGACACGAAGGTCTCCACCACCCCGAGGATCAGGCCTCCGGCGAGCGCTCCTGGCAGGCTGCCAAGCCCTCCTATCACCGCCGCTATATAAGCCTTGTTGGTCACCCACCCCATCGTCGGGTAGACCAGGTATTTTATCCCGAGGAAGACCCCCGCTATCCCGGCGAACCCTCCGGCCAGCAGGAAGACCACGGAGATCAGTCTGTCAAGATCGACCCCCATCAACGAACACATCGTCATGTCGGACACGCCCGCCCGGATTGCTATTCCGGTTTTGGTGCGTCCGATGAACAGGTGTAGCGCCCATATTGCCAGGATGGAGAAGAGGAAGGCGCTCAGATCAAGCAGGCTAAGGCTGCTCCCCCAAAGGTTGACGACCTGCCGGCCGAAGAACTCCGGGAAAGCGTAAAAGCGGGAACCGATAGTCGCATAAACCATGTTCTCAAGGAATACCGAGCATCCCATTGCGCTTATCATCAGGTAGAGGGAGGGGGCCTTTCTCCTTCTGAGACTGGAGTAGGCCAGGCGCTCGTTGATCACGGCGATTATCCCGGCTCCTGCAACGCTTCCGGCCAGCACGAGGCCCAGCCCAAGGCTGAACCTGGTGGCCAGGGCGAGCCCCACATAAGCTCCGAGCATGATCACCGCGCCGTGTGCGAAGTTGCTGAAGTTCAGCACGCTGAAGACCAGAGAGTAGCCCACCGCCATCAGCGAGTATATGCCCCCGATCGAGAGGCCCGTTATCAGAGTCTGAAGGAACAATACGGCTCACACTTTCTTTGTTAGGGCGGAGGCTTCTGCCCCCGCCCCATGATTTGCTTAATCCTCTACTGAAACGTACTTCTTGACGAACTTGAAGGTGGCGTTGGGGACGTCCACCTGTTGAATAACGGCAGGCTTGTCCAGCGGGTTGTGGTCCGCCGGATCAACCGTGAGGACTCCACTGGTGACCTTCAGATCGCTGATGTTCGCCAGGGCCTCGGCAAGCGCCTCTCCATCCTCGCTTCCCGCTCTGGTGAGGGCGTCCACTATCATAAGCAGCGCGTCCTGGGCCATTACCGGGTTGGGGAGCACCGGCTCCTCGCCGAAGGCGGCCTTGTACTCCTCGACGAACTCCTGGATATCCGGGTCCGCCAGGTCTGTCAGGTTGACGAAGTAACCGCCGTCGATCGCGCTGCCGCCCAGCTCGATCAGGTCGGGGCTGCCCCAGTTATCAGTGCCGAGCAGGACCGCCTCTATGCCAAGGTCGCGCGCCTGCTTCGCCGCCATCGCGGCCTCCTTCTGGCTGGTGGGAATGAATATGACGTCAGGAGCGAGCTCCTTGATCTTCCCCAGCTGAGCGCGGTAGTCGAGCTCCTCGGTCCTGAAAGCCTCCCTTGCAACTATCTCGCCGCCCTTGGCGACGAACGCCTCCTCGAAGTAGCGGGCCAGCCACTGCCCGTAGTCGGAGCCGACGTCGTACAGAACGGCCCCCTTCCTCGCCTCGAGGTCAGTTATCGCGAAACGGGCCGCCACCGTCCCCTGAAAGGGGTCGATGAAACAGGGGCGGAAGGCAAACGGGCGGACTGCGTCAGTACGCTGGTCTATCGTCACGTAGGGGTTGGTCGCGGTCGTTACGACCATCGGTATCTGCGCCCTCTCGAAGACCGGTGCCGATGCGATCGCGTTTCCACTCTGCGCCGGCCCGATCACGGCCACGACGCCGTCGGTAACAAGACGCCTGGCCACATTGACAGACTCCACCCCGTCGTTCCTGTTGTCGTAGCGAACAAACTCGATCTGCCTGCCCAGCACCCCACCCGCGTCGTTGATCTTCTTCACCAGCATGTCAAGCGCTCTGGCCTCGGACTGACCCCACATAGAGGCCCCTCCGGTCAGCGACACTGTGTGACCTATCCTGATAATCCCCTCTCCCGACGCCGAACCCGCGAAAGCGAGCAGCGTCATAACACAAAGCGACGCAAAAATCTTCCTCATTACTCTTCATACCTCCTCCTGCTTGTATTTTGTTACCGCAGGCCGCCCATTCCGGGCACGGCCTGATTAAGCCAGGTGGTCGGGGATGCTCTCCCCTTGAATCAGATCATCGTAACTCTGGCGTGCGACTATGACATCCGCCCTGTCATTGCTCACCAGCACTACCGCTGGCCGAGGCAGCCTGTTGTAGTTGCTCGCCATCGAGAAGTTGTAAGCACCCGTGTTCAGCACGGCCACAAGATCTCCTCTATCAAGCGGAGGGGTCGCCATTCCCTCCACCAGGATGTCGCCTGACTCGCAACACTTGCCTGCAAGAGTTACCTTCTCCGTAGCCTCCTCGTTCATCCTGCAGGCTGCGACGGCGCTGTACTTCGCCCCGTACAGTGCTGGTCTGGGGTTGTCGGTCATTCCTCCGTCCACAGCTACGTAAACGAGCCCGCCGACTTTTTTTACCGTCTGCACCGAGTAGAGGGTCACTCCCGCCTCGGAGACTATCCATCGCCCCGGCTCTATCGTAACGAAAGGCCGCTTGATTCCGTGAGAACGGCAGCAGTCCTCCAGACAGTTCATCATCGGATCTGTGAATTCCTCTATCCTCGGGGTCCTTCCCTCCGGCGAGAAGTCAACTCCGAAGCCGCCCCCCATGTTCAGCTCCTCCGTCACCAGGCCGAAATCCCGGCTGAACTTCGCCATCCTCCTCGTGATAATCTCGACCGCCATCACGTGAGAGTCCTTCTCGAAAATCTGCGAGCCGATGTGAAAATGAAAGCCCTTCAAGGAAATATTCTCAGACCTTATCGCTCGCCCGACCGCCTCGTTCAGGGACTCGCCGGCTACGGGAAAGCCGAACTTCGAACCGGAGTGCCCTGTTATTATATGCTTGTGGGTATGCGGATCGACTCCGGGGGAGACCCTCAGAAGTATCGAGGCGACCATGTTCAAAGACGCCGCCTCCCTCTCAAGCGCCTCAAGCTCCGACAGACTGTCCACAACTATGCGACCCACCCCCGCCGACAGAGCCAGCGAGAGCTCCTCCACTGTCTTGCCGTTGCCATGCAGGAAAGCTTTTTTCAGAGGGAAGCCCGCGGCCCGTGCGACGAACAGCTCGCCTCCTGAGACCAGATCCAGCCCAAGCCCCTCCGACTGTATTATCCTGCACATTGCCAGAGTCAGAAAGGCCTTCCCTGCGTATACTGCGGAGACATCCTGCCATCTGTCCATGAAGGTCTCTTTCAGCTCCGCGCACCTGCTCCTGATGGCCTCCTCGGAGAGCACGTAAAGCGGAGTGCCGAAACGTCCGGCCAGTTCCGACACGTCCCATCCCCCAAAGACAAAACACCCCTGTTCGTTTATTTTAAGCCTTCCATGCAATTATTGCGCCCTCTTTCTCTTGTATTACAATAAAAAAAGCTCATCCCTATGAAGGGACGAGCTCAATGTCTCGCGGTACCACCCTGCTTGGGCGCGTCTCCGCACCCCGCTCTTGACGCTGTGACGGGCGTCTCACGTAGGTGTACTCCCGGCCGATAAGGACCGTTTCCACCTCCGCTCAGCGGTCTTTTCACCATCTGTCCCCGTCGTGGGCGCCTCTCAGCCTGCGAGCTCCCTTCTCTGGCGACGGTTTTCGACTTCGGCGTTCCGCATCATCGCGTTTCCCATTTTGACTCCCGGCATTATATCCGGTGACCCTGAAAACGTCAATCACCCAGGCCACCAAGCAAAGACTCCAGCAGCTCCGGGCGTTCCGGGCGCTCAAGCACCTCCTGAAGGACGGACGCTATAAAGGATGGGGATCCGACGTACTCAGCCGCGCCCAAGCGGACCGCCTCCCCTGGCATTCCCCATACGACGGAGCTCTCCTTGTCCTGAGCGAAGGTCACGGCCCCCAAATCGCGAAGCATCTTCATCTCGGCCGCCCCATCCTTCCCCATACCAGACAGCAGTATGGCGGCCATCCCCCCTCTGTAGACGGAGGCCATGCTGCGGAAGAGGCGCGAGACGGAGGGCCTTACCAGATGCTCCGGGGGTTCGTCCACCAGGATCAGCTCACCAACGCTGTTCACACAGAGGTGAAGATCCTCGGGCGCAATATAGACCACGCCGCTCTCCGGTCTCTGTCCGTCATGGGCGACCCTTACCGGAAGGGGCGTGGTCCTGTTCAGCCAATCCGCCAGCCCGTTGGTAAACCCCTTGGCCATATGCTGCACCACGAGAATCGGGTATGGAAAACCGGCGGGGAAGCTCTCGAGAAGCGCTGATATAGAGTTCGGGCCTCCCGTGGATGCCCCTACGGCCACCATCGACACGCGCCTTCTCCTGCCCTTCGGCGTGGGCGGGGGGATGTTGCCGTGCAGAATGTCCAGCAGAGCCTGTTCTCTGTCGAAGTGGTTCTTCCTTCGTTTAATGGGGCGGACGGTGAGTGTCGACGCCTCTTTTACTGTCCTTAAAAACTCCGAGGCGTAATCGCTATCGTCAAGGATCACGTCGGACGGCTTGCCGAGGATCGAGACGGCACCTGCGTCCATCGCCTCAAAGGTCTTTTCTATCTCTATCGGATCCCAGTGCGAGCTGACGATCACCACTGGTTTCGGGTTGGGGGACTCCATTATCCTGCGAGTAGTCTCGAAACCGTCCAAGCCGGGCATATGAATGTCCATGGTCACGACGTCAACTTCGTTCTCCTCAAGGAAGCGAAGCGCGGCCTCGCCGCTCTCCACGCTACCGACGACAAAAAGCTCGGGGTCATCGCTCAGAATCTTCTTAAGCAATCCCCGCAGCAGAGCGGAATCATCGACTATAAGAACTCTTGCCATTACTGGTTGCCCCCAGCCTAAAGAAGGCGGTGCAGAGCCTCGAGCAGGTTCTCGTGGTCAAAAGCGCTTTTCACCACATAGGAGTCGGCACCGGCCTCGGCTCCTTTATCCCTGTCCTCGTCCGACTCGAGGGAAGTTACCAAAAGCACAGGCAAATCTGCCGTTGCGGGATCAGAGCGGATCTTGACCGTAAGCTCAAGTCCGTTCATCCGGGGCATCTCAACGTCGGAGACTACGGCGTCTATCCCACCCAGCGTCAGATGCTCCCATGCCTCCACGCCATCCGCGGCCGTCCTTACGTCGAACCCGGCAGCGGAGAGGATATTCCGCAAAAGCGTGCGCGAGGTGATAGAATCCTCGACGACCAACACGACCTTTCGGCTTTTCTCCTCCTCTATCTCCGACACGAGTCGCCCTCTGTCACCCGTCCTCTGCAGGGAGTGAATAATATCCGCTGTGTTGAGAACCGACACCACCCTGCCGGATCCCAGGACGGTGGCGCCGGACACGTTTCTCACCCTGGCAAGCTGTCTGCCAAAGGGCTTCAGCAGGATCTCGCGCTCATCCATAATCCTGTCGACCACAAACGCCCCGCACGTCTTGCCTAACTCTATCACCACGTACGAGATCATCTCGCGCTGTTCAATAACAGCAGGCTCCTGCATCTCCAGTATATGCCCCAGCCTGGTCAGGGCAACCGGAGCATCCTCGATGGTAATGCTCTCTTTCCTGCCGATGCGCTTGATCTCTGAGGCCTCCACCCTGCCCACCCGCTTCAAGCTGGAGGAGGGGATGACGAACATCTTCCCCCACTCCTCTATCAGGACCCCACGGAAGGTCGCAAGAGCGAGGGGGAGAGTCAGCCTGAACGACGTCCCTTTGCCGGGCTTGGAATTGATGGAGATTTTCCCGCCGAGCGCCTCTACCCCCTCTCGGACTATCGCCATGCCAAGCCCCCGTCCGGAAACCCCCGTTACGGTTGAGCTGGTGGAAAAACCCGATCGGAAAATAAGTTCAAGTGCTGATGCGTCGTCAATGAGCTCCGCCTCGTCGGAGGACAGCAACCCTAGCCTGACGGCCTTTTGGCGCAGGACTTCAGGATTCAGTCCCTTGCCGTCGTCCCTGACAAATACCTCCACCCTGCCTCCGTCAGTCTGTGATATCGAGATGGTAACGCTACCGACCGGGGGTTTTCCTGCAGCCTGTCGTTCTTCGGGCCTCTCCAACCCGTGATCCACGCTGTTTCTCACAAGGTGAATGAGAGGATCCTTTACCCCCTCAAGTATTCGTTTGTCAACCTCTATGCTGTCGCCATGGATCGTGACCCCCGCCTCCTTGCGCAGATCGCGAGCCAGGTCTCGGACTATCTTGGGAAAAGACGACAGCAACGATGAGAAGGGAAGCATTGCCGCTGTCCTTGCATCCTCCATCAGGTCGTTGGTCACACCGCTTACCAGCCGCTGATCCGCCCTCAGGGAGTTCTCCATTGTGCGCAGTTTCTCGCGCATTTTACGAAGGCACTTCCTGCCAGTCCTAAAGAACTCGGACAGCTTCACAGAGGTTCTCTCCTCCCCCTTCCCATCTCGCCTGAGCAGGGAGAGGGCGTGTTCCCACTCCCTCTCCAGTTCAGATTCAAGGCCGATGAGCTCGTGAACGTCCTCGATGCGGACAGACAGCACCAGATTGACCGTCAGAAGTTCCTGTGTCTTTAGGAGGAGAGAGTCCAGCTTCGAGGCGGCCACACGGACGGTATCGTGAACCGCGCCCCTGGACTGTTCGACGGTCTGTGGCTGGGGTTTTACGGGCTGTACCTCCGTGTCACCCCCTGAAACCTTTGACTGCTTGGGTTCCACCGTCGAAACCGTTTCAACCGCAGGCCTTGCGGTTCTCTCGCGAGGGACGACGGGTTTACCGGCGGCCCTCTGTTTTGCGTCGCCGGAGGGGGCGGACACAGCGGGAAGCAGCGCTTCGATCTCGCGCACGAGCCCCTCGATCTCCTCTCCGTTGCTCTCGTCCAGGGAGGATACCATGCGGGCAAGTACGTCGGTCGCACGTTGAAGGACGTCGTACCCCTCGCATTCCAGCTCGAGGACACCGTTTTTTATCCTGGAGAAAACGCTCTCAACAACCTGACAGACCGAGGATATGCCGGGCAACATCACGGCCTGTGATGCGCCCTTAAGGCTGTGCGCTGCACGGAACAGCTCCTCCACACGCTGGGGGGAGGAGCTCGGGTTTTTTTCGAGCTCCAGCAGTCCGGACACGAGGGTTTGAATGTACTCCTCCGCCTCCGGTATGTACTCCTTGCGAAGCTCCTGAAAAAAATCCTTGTCTATTGGACTCATGGGCCCGGGTCAGAACCTTATCACGTCAGATCAGGTAGCCTTCGACTAGGATGGAGAGCTTCTGTCCCATCTCCCGAAGGCCCGCCGAAGCCGACTCCAGCTCCTTCATCCTGACCACGTTGTGCTCGCCTCCGGCCTTTATGCTCTCCATGGCCTGGGTAACCTGGTCGATCCCCGCCAGCAGCTCATTGTTCGCTGCGGCTATCTGTGCGGCGGATTGAGCGGACTCGACGAAGTTACTCGTTATCTTCTGCAGAAGTTCCTTTGATGGAGCGGCGTCCTTCGCCCCCTCCTCAACCGCCTTGGACCCCTGTTCTATGGCCATCACCGAGGCGCTGGTCGCCTTCTGAATATCGCGTAGAATGCGCTGCACCTCTTTTGCCGACTGTTTGGACTGCTCCGCCAGGCTTTTTATCTCCTGTGCCACCACGGAGAAGCCGCGCCCCTGCTCCCCGGCCTTGGCAGCCTCGACTGCCGCGTTGATGGCCAGCAGGTTCGACTGCTCGGCGAGGTCCTCCACTGTCTCGGTGATCTCTCCTACCTCCTGGCTCTGCTCGCTGAGCTGGATTATCGTCTCGGCAATCGACGTCATCTTGTCGCGAATGAGCTTTATTCCATTGAACAGGGTCTCGGTCGATACCTTACCTCTCTGCATCTCCTGCAGCCCCTGCTGCGCGCTCTCCGCGACCTTGCTGCTCCTCTTGCTTGTTACCTCGGCGGTCGTTCGGACCTCTTCAATGGTCGCCGACGTCTCAACCACCGCCGCGCCGGCCTCCTGAGCCGCCGCAGTCACGGATGACACCGACTCGGATATCTCGAATGTCGCCCTGGAGAGGGCCACCGCCATATCCTTCATTGATGTGATCTGCTCCCTGAGGCTGTTCTTCAGCTCCTGCACCGCCCTCGCAAGATCTCCGAGCTCGTCCCCTCGCTTTAAGACCTCTTGGGGTATATCCATTCGCAGGTCGCCATCCCTCAGACGAACAAGAAGGGCGACAGCCACGCTTATCGGCCTTATTATGCTCCGTGTTATCCCGACCGTGATCAGGATGGTGATGAACACGCCCAGAAACATCGTCACGAAGGCAAGGTTCTTAGAGAACTCCGCCGTCTTCAGCCCCTCCCCGGCGATTATATCCGTCTGCCTGTTGTTGTCGTAGGTCAGAAGCAGAAACATGTCCCCCATGGTGTCGGAGGCGATTATGAGGTTCTTCAACTGCTCCTGGCTCTCCTTGAACAGCGCGGCCTTGCGCTCTTCGGAGTCAGCGTTGACAATCTGAACCAGAAGCTCGGTAAATTTGTTGTTAGTCTCGAGCCACTTCCCGTACTGGACCCTGAGGTCCTTCATAAGCCTCTCCTCTTTATCGGAGTAACGAGGAGACCTGGCGAGATCGTCCCAGCTTTTCTGGACCCTGTTCAAGCTCGCCCTGCGCCTTTCTATGATGTGCCCCAGCTCCTTGTCGCGGTCGGGCCTGTCCTTCGCCAGCAGGGCCTCGTAGGCCAGGGCCCTCACCCCCATGCGCTCGTAGTTAAGGGTCGCCAGATAACGCAGGTCGTTGAAACGATTCGAGGCGATGATTTTGATGAGATTTGAAAGACGATTCGCTCCCATTGTTCCGGTCAGGCCAAGAAGGACGGCGATCAGCACAACCGCGCTAAAACCGAATGCCAGTTTATTTTCGATGCTATCAATCTTCGCTTTTCTCATGAATGATACCTCCCCGGATTTATACTCTCTCGTCGACAATCAACGAATCGTCCCGCAACATTCTCTCCCCGTCCAGGACTATGGCGCCCCCGCTCTCCAAGCCTATCACATAGGCCGCACAGGCACCAACCATAGCCGGTAGAGGGGGGCTTATATCCTTGAACGCTATCGTGCGCATCCCCTCGAGAGAGTCGACTACGGCCCCGATCTCCGCATCTCCCGACCGCAGAATAATAACCCGCCTTTCCTGGGGGCTGTCGCTCGCCGGAAACCCGAACAGGCGCTTCAGGTCGAAGACCGCGACTATTCGCCCTCGAAGGTTGACCATCCCTGCAACATGAGAGGGGGTACAGGGTACGATGGACGGCTCACCCGATCGAAGCACCTCTCCGACGTGAGTCGAGGCGACCACGAAGCGCTCCGTTCCCAGACCGAACTCCACGACCTCTATAAGGTCCTTGCGCTCGGCCCAGTCGGAAACGGGCTCTCTGGCCAGCCTCTCCGCCCTCCTCTTCAGGATCAGGTCCATCCGCTCATCGACAGCGGAGTTCTCAATAGGCTCCACTTAAGCATTCACCCCCCTCTGAATTGAGAGTATGCCCAAAAACAACGTCCGTCAAGGCCTTTTCATTCCCCTGACGGTCTGTAAAAGCTCCCCGGCGCTGACTCCGTCCCCTCCTCTGATAATCTGTTCGTATGGGAGAGACGATAGTATCTCCTCGGCGTTTCTGAAATGTCGGTTCGCCTCATCGATCTTTCTCGCTCTGAGGGCAAAACCTCCCAGGCCGTAGTGAGCCATGGCGAAGTCCGGCGCCAGGTAGATCGCCCTTCTGAGCGAGGCAACCGCCTCCCTCTCATCTCCGAGCTCGGAGGCTATCAGCCCCGCAAGATAGAAGGGCTCGGCCGCCATCCTGTCCAGCTCCATGCTTCTCCGCACCCATATGGACGCGTCCTCCAGCTGACCAATATTCGCCAGGGCTCTGGCATTTTTCAAGCAGTCCTCCAGAGAGAAAGTCCCCTCAACATCGACCGCCTGCAAGCAGGCTCCCGTTTGTGCTGCTTCAGACATGCCCGCGGCGGAGGGGAGAAAGCACTCCTCCTCCTGCTCCAGACACATTTCATAGGACTCGAACTCATCGCTCTCGCCCCTGATCAGGCAGCCCTCTTCCAGCCCTTCGCCGACCATGACCTTCCTGTACAGGGTCGCACCATCGTAGCAAGCGGGAGAAAAGAAAGGCGACAGAGAGTCGTATGACTCGCATGGCGCGAGGATCAGCCAGCCGTCCTGCGCCAGCGTCGAATGGAAACGCCTCAGCACAGCGCTTATCTGCTCCTCGGAGAAGTAGATAAGCACGTTCCTGCAGAAGATGACGTCCGGTGGAGAATCGTCGCTCCAGAGGGGCCAGTCCTCCTCCGCCAGGTTCAGCCAGGAAAAGGAGACTCCTCTGCGCAGGGAGGGTTTGACAGACCTTCGGTCACCTTCTGCGGAGTCGAAGAAGGTCATAACACTCCTCTCGTCGACCCCTCTGAAGGACCAGGCTGAATACAGGCCGCTGCGTGCTTTCTCAAGAGAGCGATGGTTAATATCAGTCCCAAGCACCGAGAAATCTACCCCGGTATCCTCGGGGAACAGCCTGTGCAGGATAAACCCGATGGAGTACGCCTCCTCCCCTGTACTGCACCCGGCGCACCATATCCTGATCGAGTTCCTCTCCTCATCGGACTTATAAGCCTGTAGCACGACCTCTTCAAAGGCACGCAACACCCTGGGTTCGCGAAAAAAATATGTCTCACCCACGGTTATTCTCTCCGCCAGGGCTCTGACAACCGGATCCGACAGCCCCTCCCCGGCTATTTCTCGCGCAAACTCCGCAGGGGGTTCATTCAAATGGGCGGCGACAGACTGAACCGCCAGCCACAGATCTTGATCGCTTTTTTTTGAAAGGGCGATTCCCATCTTCCCCTCTGCCGATATGGCAATACGGCGAAGGACCGGCTCGATACCGTAGGGAACCTCCAGAGCATGCACTCTCGTCACGATAACGCACCTTCCCCTGAGTGGTTCAGGCGATCGACTCTTTCGCGAAGGTCTTTGGAAACTGAAAACAGCGAGTCGGAGGTCCTTATAAACACAATCCGCTCGTCGTCGTTTAGCAATCCGGCGTACTGTTCATCCATAGCACCCGGCGGGGAGACTCTCTCCACCGACACGGGGAATACCCCTTCTACCCTCTCAACAAGAAAAGCGTAAAGCCCGGACCTCTCCTCCTCGCCGGAAGGCTCCTGGCTGACGAGGATGATATAGTCGCTGGTAAGAACTCTGCGAAAGGGCAACCCGAATCTCACCCGAAGGTCCAGGACGGGGACAAGCCTGCCGCCGTAGTTGATCACACCGCGAAGAAACTCGGGCGAATCCGGAAGTGCGATGATCTCCACTGCGGCGATCACCCGCTCCACTTCCCCCGCCGGAAGGGCGAAGCGCTTCTCTCCGACTGTGAAAAGCAGATAAAGAGCTTTTTTCTTATCCGTCGCCTCCATCTTACCACCCTTCCAGCTCCGGGCCTCTGTGATAGAATACGCCCCGAGGCGCTTCCTCAGAGAAATTATAGCAGTCTTTTGAAAAAGGGGGGAATAATCTTCGGTAAAAAGGTATTGACAGGACTGTAAGAGCGTGATAATGTCGCCCCATGAGAAAAAGAGCGCAGTCATTCGACAGGAATTTTGTTATGATAAACGTGTGGTGGTGGTGGCCCTAGGGTCCCGCCGCCTTTGACCTGTATTTCAGGGGCCGCGGGAGAGATATTTCCTGCGGCCCCTTTTTTATGCTTGTAAAGGGCCGTCGTAGACGCGGCCCTTTTTTGTTTTTTACAAAAATGGACTGTCAGACTTAATATCGAGGAGGAAAAGGAAATGACACAGGCGGGAATTGGACAGACGAAGCGCGGATACTACGGGGATTACGGCGGTAGGTTCGTGCCGGAGGGCCTAGTGGGGCTACTTGAGGAGCTGGAGAGGGCTTTCGACGACGCGATTGCCGACAGGGACTTCCAGAAGGAGCTGGACAGGCTGCTCGTCGAGTACGTCGGCAGGCCGTCGTCGATAACAGAGTGCGTCAACCTCTCCGGGGAGCTCGGCGGCGGCCGCCTCTTCCTGAAGAGAGAGGATCTGAACCACACAGGCGCGCATAAGATCAACAACGCCCTCGGACAGGCCCTGCTGGCCAAAAGAATGGGCAAAAGCCGCCTGATCGCCGAGACAGGCGCGGGCATGCACGGCACGGCCAGCGCGACGGCCGCGGCCCTTATGGGAATGGAGTGCACGGTCTACATGGGCGCGGTCGACGTGGAGAGGCAGGCCCCGAACGTATCGAGGATGAAGGCGCTCGGTACAAAGGTACAGCCTGTGCACGACGGTCAGGCCACTCTGAAGGAGGCGGTAGACGCCGCGCTTAACGCCTGGATTGAGGATCTGGGTGCCTTCTACCTTCTGGGATCGGCGGTCGGCCCCTGCCCCTACCCGGAGATAGTCAGGTACTTCCAGAGCGTGATAGGGCGCGAGGCAAGAGCGCAGATACTGGAGCGGGAGGGCCGCCTGCCCGATGAGGTAGTCGCCTGCGTCGGTGGGGGGAGCAACGCCATAGGCATCTTCTCCGGCTTCCTGAACGACACCGAGGTAGCGATCACAGGAGTCGAGCCGGCGGGCAAAGGGCTGCAGTTCGGCATAGGCGCCCACGCTGCCACCCTCTGCGCTGGAACTCCAGGGGTCGTCCACGGTTTCAACACCTACGTCCTCTTCGACGAGAAGGGAGATCCCGCTCCCGTCCACTCGGTCGCGGCAGGCCTTGACTACCCCGGCGTCGGCCCGGAGCACTCATACCTGAAGGACACCGGCAGAGCGCAGTACATCTCCGTGACGGACAGAGAGGCGCTGGACGCCTTCTCCCTCCTGAGCCGGAAAGAGGGGATAATCCCCGCTGTGGAGAGCAGTCATGCCCTCGCCTACGCGATCAAACGCCTTCCTAAGATGAAGAAGGACCAGATTCTCCTGGTCAACCTCTCAGGCCGAGGCGACAAGGACCTGGATACTGTACTCCCGCTGCTGGGACTGTAGCCGTACGACGCGGCCGGACGCGTAGAAAAATGCATCCGGCCGCGCTTTTACCTCCCACAAAAACACCCCTTCGAAAATATTACGCAAAAAAGTGAATATCATGGTACTATAGCGGCATTTCAGACCCGTATCAGACTGCAAGGCCCTGCAAGGAAGGGCTATCGACCGTTAGGGGATACCCGATCAAACGGATCGGAAGCTGCTTGTTTTTAGAAAGAGGGTGTTGAGATGTACGCATACGGATTGATCATGACGTTGTTCTTGTTTCTGCTCCCCGGAGGCGAGTTTTACGCTACGCTCCCGGCGATTCTTGGTAGTTTGACCGTGGGGGAGACAGCCGAGATAGTTGAACATCTATTCAGAGAGCGGCTGTTCGAGCTTAATGAGCTGGTCGTTGATCATAGCTCAAACACTCCTGGCAAGGTATTGACAGGCATTACAACGGGTGGCTTCGACTCGTTGGAGCTAACTCTTGAGGACAGGGCTCATATGGGGGACATGAACGCTCAGAACGACTTGGCCCTCCAGTATGACTTGGGCAAAGAAAGGCCACAGGACTACACAGAGGCGGTCAAATGGTACAAGATGGCCGCTGACCAAGGGCTCGCCGTAGCCCAGGGCAACCTCGCCTGGATGTATGAGAGCGGCAGAGGAGTCCCGGTCGACAAGGCCCGCGCCGCCGAGCTCTACAGAAAGGCCGCTGACCAGGGACTGCCCCGCGCCCAGAATAACCTCGGGGTGTTGTACGAACGCGGAGAAGGGGTCGCACAGGACGACAGGGAGGCGATCAATCTATACAGAAAGGCCGCCAATCAGGGAGACAGGAACGGCCAGACGAACCTTGGACGGATGTACTATTACGGAAGAGGAGTTACAAAGAACTACAATAAAGCGGCAGAGTGGTATTTAAAGGCCGCTGAATCCGGCTCCGCAAACGCTCAGAACTACTTGGGTCTGATGTACGAAGAGGGGCTGGGAGTCGTGAAGAGCGACCGAAAGGCCGCCGAGTGGTACAGAAAGAGCGCCGAACAGGGGAACTCGTATGCCCAGACAAACCTTGCCTGGCTCTACCAGAACGGCAAGGGGGTCCCCCGTGACGACGCTGAGGCTGTCAGGTGGTACAGAAGCGCGGCGGAGCAGGGGAACTCGCGGGCACAGACCAACCTCGGCTGGATGTACGAGAATGGAAGAGGAGTGGAACAGAGCGATACCGAGGCGTTCAGGTGGTACAGTAGCGCGTCGGAGCAGGGAAACACTATCTCTCAGGGCAACCTGGGGTGGATGTACATGAACGGCAGGGGCGTGGAAAAAGACATAGACGAGGCATTAAAATGGCTCCTCTCAGCGGCCGAACAGGGGAATGCGTCCGCCATGCACAACATAGGCTGGATTTACGAGAACGAGGAAGAGGTGGGGAAGGACCTTTCCACCGCTCTCGACTGGTACAGTAAGGCCGCAGAGCTTGGGAATGCATTGGCTCAGGAGGCGTTAAAACGGCTCGAAAAAGACTAGAGGCGCAAGCGGGAGATTCCTGCTAAGATTCCTGCAAAGGGAAGCGCGCCACCTCTGTCGCCCCCTCGACCTTCAGACGCTCGACCAGCTCGCGCACCCTCTGCGATGCGCCCCTTGGCGCTATAAGCAGGGCATCCGGGGAGTCGATCACCAGAAGGTCATTCACGTCGACCGCCGCAATAAGCCGTCTGCCGGAGATGAAGAGTGAGTCAGCGCACCCCTCGAGCACGCATCGCCCCTTGCTGACGTTGCCTTTTGCGTCCTTGCGCGAGAACTCGTACAGGGCGTCCCATGAGCCTATATCCGTCCACGGCGCCTCCAGCGGGACCAGGGCTACGTTCGGTATGCGCTCCATGACCGCATAGTCGATCGACGTCGCAGGGGCGGAATGGAACTCCCCGAGGAAGCCCCTGTACCCCTTGCTCATGCCGCGCCCCACCTCTGGAAGGTGCTCGTTCAGAGCGTCGATCATAGTCCCCATGGTGAACACGAACATACCACCGTTCCAGTAGTATCCTCCGTCCTCGAGATACTCCTCCGCTCTCTCCCTGGAAGGTTTCTCCACGAAACGCTCCACCTTGCGCCACACGCCTCGCCCCTCCCCCGCCCGTACATATCCGAAGCCGGTGTCTGGCCTGACCGGTGGTATGCCGAACACAACGACATTCCCTTCAAGGGCGGCCGATGACGCATTCCGAACCGCTTCGCGAAACAGGTCAAGCTCGCTGATTATATGGTCGCTCGGTGCAACGAAGACCACGCTATCCCTGTCGGCCCCGCACTCCTCCATCAAAGCCAGCATCCCGAGCGCTATGGCGGGGGCTGTGTTCCTCGGACACGGCTCCTCCACCACGAAAGACTGCGGTACTGGCACGACCTCCCTCGCCTGATGCAGGGCCATCGCTCCGAAGCGAACGCTGGACACCACCCTGGTGCGCTCCGGGCCGCCGAGCGAGAATGCACGCCTGAGCGCTCCCTGATATAGACTGTCCTCTCCTTCGATGTTCAGAAACTGCTTCGGCGATTCCTCTCTGGATAGAGGCCAAAGCCTTGTGCCAGAGCCACCGGCAAGGACTATGCTGTAGATCTGCGCCAACACATCACGCCCGTTCATTCTTTTTTTATGGCCGAGTCTCAAGAGTCCAGTATATCAGAACAGCAGAGAGGCCCTCCATGGTGCGAGGGCCTCTCGTAACTCTAACGCTGTTTACCTTTTTACTACATCCCGACTCCGATGCCTCGTTCCTCGTCCGTGCCGGGCACGAGAGAGTCGCACAGGGCGGCGCAGATTCCCGCAACGGCCATCGGGGTCTTCAGGATCGCCCAGACCATTCCACCCAGAGTCTGCATGACCTGGCTGTACTCTGCGCTCATGAAGAGCTCCTGGTTGTTCTCGACCCAACCGGGAAGGCCCAGAGCCATCAGGAAGGCGAATCCGACTATGAGCACGTTTCTCTGGCTGCCCATGTCAGCTCGCATCAGCACCTGGATTCCAAGTGCGCCGATCGTTCCGAACAGCGCGATGTACGCTCCGCCAATGATCGGCGAGGGCATGGTCGCAACAAGCGCTCCGAACTTGGTGACGAAACTCATGAGAATCAGGATGACCGCACCGGTGCGCACCACCCAGCGGGAGGCCACTCCCGTCAGGCCGATAAGACCGATGTTCTCCGTGTAGGAGGTAGTGCCGACCGAGCCGAAGAGGCCGGAGAGGGCGCAGTTGAACCCCTCGGCGCCGATGCCGCGGCTGATGGTGGCCTCGTCGGGGTCGGGAAGCCCCGCTGCGTAGGAGACCGAGTGGTAGTCGCCGATCGACTCGATCGTGACGGCGAAGAAGCCTGCCAGCAGCGCTCCGAAGGCCAGCAGGCTGAATTTGGGCGCTCCCCACGGCATGAATATGTCAAGCCGGTACCAGGGCGCCTCTATTACGTTGGTCATGTCGATATGAGCCGGATGACCCGCCGGGAAGACCCCTATGTGGGAGAGGCCGAAGCATATCAGGTAGGTGATGACGATCGACGACAGTATGGCGAAGATGTTGGCGTACTTGTTCTTACTCACCAGGCCAAAGAAGAAGACCAAAAAAACCACCAGCAACGAGGCGGGCCAGTAGTTTGCCGCGTTGAACTGAATTGCAGTTGGGGCCAGCGAGAAGCCTATCGCCATTATTGTCGGCCCTATGACGACCGGGGTTATGACCTTGCGGACGTAGCCGATAAGCCCAGTGTAGCCGATGACCGACTGCAGCAGGCCGCCCGCTATGAGACCACCGCCGATGTACTGCATTATCACGTTCGGCCCCATGGCGCTGTATGCACCGATTATCGTCATGACAGAGGGGATGAAGCTGAAGCTCGAACCCTGCACTATCGGCAGCCCCGATCCAAGCTTCGGGTGGGTCTGGATCAGGGTGCACACGCCCATCCCGAAGTAAACGCACGAGATGAGCATCGCGATCTGGGCCGGGGACATACCCATTGCGGGCCCGAAGATCAGGGGGACAAGCGTCGTCGCTCCGAACAGGGTGAGCACGTGCTGCGCACCGGCGAGCACCATGATCGGGAAAGCGGGTACGTCGTCCACTCCGTAAACCAGCTGTTTCTTTGCCATTTGAAAACCAGCCTCCTCACTTGGTATAGTCGACACAGCAACCGTCCGTGACTCTGGATACCGGGTCTGTTGCCGAACTCCGCAATTTTACACCTAGAGGACGTTAACGCAACTACTTCCACTCTTTTACGGCGTTCTTGTAGGACTGCTCCAGGGCGTACGGGTACTCCCAGATGTCCGTCTCGCCCCGTTTTTTCTCCTGTATCGCCTTGTAAACTCGTTCGCGTCCGGTGGGGTAGGTGTGAATCCTTATGCCAAGTGCGTCGAAGAGTGCGTTGTTTATCGCAGGCGCTGGCGAGATCATCGAGTGCTCTGCCACCCCCCTGTTTCCGTAAGGGGAGAGCTCCTCCGGCGTCTCCTCCCAGAAGGCGTCGACCTCCCCGGGAACGTCCACGCTGGTGGCGATCTTGTAGTCGGTGAAGTCGGGCGTCAGCAGCTTGCCGTGTTCGTCGTAGTACATCGCCTCCATAAGCCCGGCAGAGATACCCTGCACCGTGCCGCCCTCTATCTGCCCCCTGACGTTCATCGGCGACACGGCCTTGCCTATGTCATATCCCGCCGAGACCTTGTTTACCTCGACCGCGCCGGTTGCGGGATCTACCTCGACATCGATCCCCACCGCGCCGACCGTGAAGTGGACAACGCTCTTGGGGGACTGGCCAGTCTCCGGGTCCGGGTTGACCACGTCGGGCGGCACGAACGTGCCGGAGCCGATTATCGGCCCTCCGACGAAGCTGCCCGAAGGCATCGGGAAGCCGTTCTGCACCCGCACATCCAACTGTTCCGCCTTGCCTTTGGCCTTGCATTTTACTACACCGTGCTCGATCGTGATACTCTCCGGCGGAGTCTCCCAGTACTCGGAGTAGAGCGCAAGAAGTTTATCGCGGGCATCGGTCGCTGCGCGCTTCACCGCCATGCCCATCGACCAGCAGGAGCGGCTTGCCACCGTCTGCCAATCGTAGGGGTGGCTCTGGGTGTCAGGATAGTAGCACCTGATCTTCTCTATCGGTATTCCCAGCTCCTCGGAGGCAATCTGGGCGTAGGCGGTGTATGCGCCCTGTCCCATGTCCATCGTGGCGGCCAGCACCTCCACCCCGCCGTCGCCGAGTATCTTGACCAGCGCGGAGGAGGAAGCATCCGCAGGCATAGCCGGAGCCTTCAGCGCCAGGGCGAACCCCTTGCCGCGCACCCACCCCTTCCGTGTGGCGGGCTCCTTCTCCTTCAGCTTGACCCTATCGACTATCTTCTCGACAATCGTGTCAAGCGAATGGGCGTTCATCGGCATCCCGGTGCAGGTCGGCAGGCCGGTCCTGAGCATGTTCTTCAGACGGAACTCTATCGGGTCCATGCCGATCTTGCGCGCCGCTATGTCTATGACGACCTCCATCGCCCCCATCAGCTCCGGCAGGCCAAAGCCGCGGTAGGCGCCTCCAAACGGCTTGTTGGTGTAGACGGCATAGCTGTCCGTCCAGACGTTGGGTATGTAGTAGCAGCCGGTCGACGAGTAGCCCGCGCTGCGAACCGGGTTCGCACCGTACTCCGCGGAGATCCCCGTGTCGAAGTAGAAGTTGTTCTTGATAGCGGTTATCTTGCCGTCGGCGTCAATGCCGAGCTTAATCTTTGCTATGTAGGCCTGGCGCACCCAGGAGGTCAGCATCACCTCCTCGCGCGGAATGTACAGCTTCACCGGGCGTCCCTTGATGTCTGGGTCCATCGCTCCCGCCAGGCAGAGGGCCTCGACGGTCATGCCCGCCTTGCCGCCGAAGCCGCCGCCGATGGGCGGGGCGATCACGCGGATCTTCGACAGTGGGTACCCCAACCCGGTCGCGACTATCTCCCGCAGGGCGAAGGCGGACTGGGCCGTAGACCAGATCGTGAGGTTGCCTGTGGAGAGCTCCTCCTTGCAGATGCAGCAGTGAGGCTCAAGGAAGCCGTGGGCTATCTGGGGACAGTTGACCGCCTCCTCGATTACGTACTCCGACTCGGCGAACGCCTTCTCCACGTCTCCGCGCCTTATGCGGAACCAGTTGGCTATGTTGGTCCCCGGGAATGGAGTGATGAAAGGCACGTGCTCGTATGTCTCGAGCTCCGGGTGTACCAGGACGGAGTTGTCAGTGGCGGCCTTGATCGGGTCGAACACCGTGGGCAGATCGCGGTATTTCGCGGTGACCTTCAGCATACCCTCCTCGGCGGCCTCCTCAGTCTCGGCCACCACCAGAGCGACCGGCTCCCCCACGTAGCGGACCTTGCCTATGGCCAGCGGTGTCCGGTCGTGCAGGTAGAGGCCGAACCTGTGGACGAAGTTCTCTCCCACCACAACCTTGACCACACCCTTGACCTTCATAGCCTCCGACACGTCGATCGAGAGTATCTCCGCGTGGGCCTTCGTGGAGCGGAACGCCCTCGCGTGCAGCAGCTCCGGGCCGAATCGAAGGTCGTCGGTGAAGGCCAGGGTCCCCACGGCCTTCTCATGGTCGTACTTTCGGGTGGTCCACGCCCCGACGCCGTTGCGCGTCACAGTCTGTTTCATCGCGGATTCCTCCCTGTCAGCGCGCCGCGCCGGGGTGGGCCCCCAGCTCGCGCATCGTCTTCGCGGCCTTGATAACGGCGCGGAAGATCGGAATATAGCCGGTGCAGCGGCACAGATTGCCCGCAAGAGCTTCCCGGACCTCGCTCTCGGTAGGGTCGGGGTTCTTCCTCAGGAAGGCGTAGGCGGTCATTATCATCCCGGGAGTGCAGAAGCCGCACTGTATGGCGCCCTCCTCTATGAAGGCCTGCTGCAGCGGGTGCAGGTCTCCGTTGGGTGCGACAAGCCCTTCGACAGTGAGGACCGACCTGCCCTCGACCTCGAGCGCCAGCACCATGCACGACTTCTGCGCAAGATCGTCGATCACCAGGGTGCAGGTGCCGCACTCCCCTTCCTCGCACCCTCTCTTGACGCTGGTCACGCCGTACTCCCGCAGTGCCCGCAGAAGCGTCGTCCGAGGCTCCACCGACAGAGTGACCGGCCTGCCGTTAAGAATGAAATTGACATCGCGCTTCATCGTGCGTCACCCCCGCTCAGCCTCTCGGCGCATATCGAGACGGCCCTTTTAGTCAGCTCCTCCACCATGGACAGGCGGTACTCCCTGCTGGCTCTGACGTCCGTGATCGGATTGACAGCCGTCACCGCGGCCTTTGCGGCTCGCTCCAGCAGCGCCTCGTCAGGGTTAACCTGTCCGGCCAGCATATCCTCGGCCTCAAAGGCCCTCACAGGACGGGGGGCCACAGCTCCGCAGGCCAGTCTGTATCTCACTCCCTCCTCTCCCAACATAGCGACGCATGCCACTCCGACCTGCGCCAGGTCCAGGGCGTTGCGTCTTCCCTGCTTCAGATAGCAGGCGGCGGAGCGCCCGTGCGGCATCGGAAGGGTGGCCGACACCACTATCTCCCCCTGCCTCAGGCTCGTTTTCCTCGGGCCGGTGATGAAGTCGGCGAACGCAATGTCACGCTCTCCCTCAGGCCCGAAGACGTGCATGACAGCTTCATACGCGGCGAACGCCGGTATCAGGTCGCCCGAAGGGACAGCCGCGCACACGTTGCCGACCACAGTCGCTTTGTTGCGGATCAGCGGGTCCGAGTGCGACACGCACGCATCCGCCAGAGCACCGTAGTACCTTCGCGCGTCCTCGTGAGCCCCTACCGCGGCCACGGTCGCGGTAGCGCCTATCTTTATACCTCTGTGCGGGTAGAAGGATATTCCACCCAACTCCGGAATCTCAGAGAGATCCACCAGCACCTCCGGCCGCACCGCGTGCTTGCGCATCCACACTATTACGTCGGTGCCCCCTGCCTTCGGCATGGCCTTGTCGCCGTGACTTACCAGCATCTCGACCGCCGAGGCCATGGATCTGGGGCGCTCCATTTCAAAAGCCA